>ERZ795059.491-NODE-491-length-52040-cov-10.939309_pt1 | contig 52040 bp, 47 predicted proteins | sample MGYA00375143_ERZ795059 | MGnify/ENA primary metagenome ERZ795059 (study PRJEB30188, sample SAMN05720168) | activated sludge metagenome | isolation source: Anaerobic digester | place: USA | collected 2015-01-07 ... | reverse complement strand
TATGCCGCATTCCTGACAGCGCTTGACTACACCAAGCACAATCCGTATGACACGATCGCGGACAATCCGGCAACGGATCCGGTAGTGACGATGTCGTATGGTCACTTGCTACCGCCAGGATTCAGCGAATAATATCGCTCGGTAGCCAAGTACAATTGAGAACGACGTGAGGCGGGAATGTCGCGTGACATGCTCGCCTTTTTTTTATTTCTTTCACCGGGCGGATCTTGTCTAGAACCTTGCGGGAGAGGCAAAATAGGGGGTGCCGTTTTCATTGTTTCATATACGCGATCAGGAGTTGAGGCTGGATGTTCAAGGGCTTGAATCTGGACGTGGGCCGTCTTTCCCGTTTAGGTGAAACTTCCGGTTCAGCGCCGGGGGAAGGCAGTAATGGGCGCGGGCTGCGCACCATCATGCATCTTTTGATTATTCTGTTGGCGGTGGCCGCGGTGTTTGCACAAACGGCCGGTTTTGATTTTATCAAGTTTGATGATGGGCGGATGGTGTATGAAAATCAGCGCATCCTGAGCGGCATTAATCTTGACAGCGTGTGGGGCGCCTTTACAAAAGAACTACCCGCCATGTGGATCCCCGTCACCATTCTCAGTTATCTTGTGGACGCGGAGCTTTTCGGGTCCTGGGCGGGGGGATATCATCTCAGCAATGTGTTTTATCATATTCTGGCGGCGATGGCGCTCTATGCGGCGTTGTGTGCATTAACGGGACATGCGGGCCGCAGTTTGTTTGTGGCGCTGCTATTTGCGATTCATCCGTTGCGGGCGGAATCCGTGGCCTGGATATCCGAGCGCAAAGACATTCTCTGCGGGTTATTTTGGTTTCTGACGCTATGGGCCTATGCGGGATATGTCCGGCAGCGCATCACGAGACGGTATGCGTGGGTGTTTCTGTTCATGGCGCTGGCCCTGATGAGCAAAAGCATGGCGGTAACTTTACCCTGCACATTGCTGTTACTGGATTGGTGGCCATTGCGGAGGCTGGGCGGCGTATCCTTGTTTTCACGGGCGGCGTTTCGTCAAATGGGCGGATTGTTGTCTGAGAAAGCGCCCTTGTTTTTTCTTGCTTTGGCGGGATCGTTGTTGACCGTGTTAACTCAGCATGCGGCGAATGCCATGGCCAGCATGGAGAAGATTGATCTCTCCCTTCGCGCGGAAGTGACGGTTGTGGCCTACCTTCGGTATTTGGTGCATTTTTTCTGCCCGGTCCGCCTTAGTGTTTTTTATCCGTTCCCGGATGAGGGGTATCCTGCTTTGTGGGTAGTGGCGGCTTTGGTTGTTCTCAGCGGCTTCAGTCTGGTGTGTCTAATCTTTTACCGCGCACGGTTTTTGGCCACGGGATGGTTATGGTTTCTGGGAACGCTTGTGCCCGTGATAGGGTTGGTTCAGGTGGGATCCGCCGGGATGGCGGATCGGTACATGTATGTACCGGGCATTGGCTTGTCTCTTATTCTGGCATGGAGTATTCCAGAGGCGTTTATGCGGCGGCATCGAGGGAAGGTTCGTGCATTGGCCGGCGCGATTGTTGTTGTATTGTCGATACAGGCCTGGTGTGAGGTTGGCTATTACCGGAATACGGAGATTCTGTTCAGCCGGGCCATGAAAGTCACCAAGAACAACTATGTGGCCTATGAGAAGATAGGGGAAATTAATATGGATCGGGGCAATCTGGACGAGGCGTTCAGGTTGTACAATCTCGCGTATGAAGTGTATCCCCGGAGCGCGGAATCCAATTATAATCTGGGGAGTGTGTTAATCCGGCGGGGCGACTATGCATTGGCCGCGGGCATCTTGAGGAAGGCGGTGCGCGTGGATCCTTCTCATGGTCTTGCTCAAACCAATCTTGGCGTCGCACTTCTTCAGCTTAAACGCCTGGACGAGGCAATGCCTCACTTGGCGGAAGGCGTGCGGTTGCTTCCGGAGAATGTAAATGCCCACATTAATTATGGCGTGGGATTGTTAAGACAAGACAATGCAGAGGCGGCTGCCAGAGAATTTGAAGAAGCGCTCCGTCTGGAACCGGACAACAAGGCCGCACGGACTAATTATGATCTGGCGCGGAAAGCGCTGGAGCGGAAGAAGAAGGCGGATGGCGGCGGCGCAACCCCTTGAAGATGGCGGCGCTATTCGGCGCACCAGCATCATGTCTTTCGTGATGACATATCCGCGTGGCGCCCAAAGCGGCAATATCAGCAAGAGGGCCGAGGTCAAGATACTGGTGACCAACCCGCCCCATAAGGCGGCCGCCGTTTTATCCAGCACAGCAATGCCGCAGCTTATTAAGACAATATCCATTATCGCCACGAAACCCAACGCAACAAAGGTGATTATTTTTGTCGTGGCATCGAGTGAACAGGAAAACCGCACGCCGTCTCTCTCCCAGCGGTTCATTCCTGCGATTCCTTCCGTAGTGTCATAGGTCCAGGTCCGTATGAGGTTCTTCGAGAATTACGGCCGTGCCATAGGCAAGGATTTCGGCGGCGCCCGAGGTAATGTGGGAGGTCATGTAGTGGAACCCCACGACGGCATTGGCTCCCAATTCTATTGCAGCTTCCATCATGCGGTCCAGGGCCTGTTCCCGGGCTTCGGCGAGCATTTTGGTGTACTCGTCAATCTCGCCGCCCACAAGATTCTTCATTGTGGCGATGATATCTGATCCCAAATCCGTGCATCGCACGCTGCACCCCCGCACTAATCCCAGGGTTTTGAGAATCCGCGTGCCGGCAATTTCCGGCGTAGTGGTGACAATCACCGATGAACCTCCTTGCTGTAGCGGTCTGTTTTCGCCGCGCGCAACCGTTGCCGCAAAACAGACAGAAATAAAAGGGCCAGCCCAAGCGCGGGCACGGCAATCAGAATTTTTGTTATTGTAGACAACCAGGGGTCCACAATATACAAGATGGTTCCATATATAAAAAGAGCCACCATCCCCACTATCAACACCGCCCACCCCGTCTTGCGTTCCAGACGGTTATAGACATTGTCGAGGAAATCGTCCCATGCCTCAGGCGGTGGTTTTTCCGGTATAAAGGCTTTTGCCGTGCCGGCTACCAGACGTTTCAACATCTCATACTCCCGCTGACATGCAGGGCAGTTCTGAACATGCTCATTCAGGCGCTGCAGTTCATCCGCGCTTAATTCACCGTCCAAGCTGCCCGACATCAGCACGTGATACGATTCGCAAGCCTCCTTCATAACATCACCTTATCCATGGATAGTGGCATTGGATTTTTTGAGGCGGATGGGGAGGATCATTTCCATCCACGCTAAACCCAATCGTCCGAAAGACTTATGTTTAAAACGGCGCCATTTATTCACGCTTTTCATATTATTATTTACAGCCATGGCCGGCTTTTTATTCATGGATCGCCACCTTGCTCTTATCCAAGGCCCGGCGCAGATTTTTCCGCGCTTCATGCAGCCGGGACATCACGGTTCCTTTGGGGATCTTCAATTCGTCCGCGATTTCATCGTAAGAGAACTCCAATAGATGCCGCAGCCGGAGAATTTCCCGATGTTCTGCGCTTAACTGGTGAAGCACGTGCTGTAAAAGGCCCTGTTGTTCAAGCAATTCACTTGAACCACGGGGTGACTGACCATTATCCTCAATTTCATATCCTGTGCCGGTTATTTCTTCCAGCGATGTCTCGCCATGCCGTTTTTTCCGCTCAATATGGTTCAGGCAGGTGTTCTTGATAATACGGTATAACCAAGGCACAAATGGTTTCTTGATATCGAAGCGGCCGATTGCCTGATATGCTTTAACAAAGGCGTCCTGCGCCATATCCAAGGCATCTTCGCGGTTCCGCACAAAGCTATAGGCCACGGCATACGCCCGCTGTTGGTGTTCCGCCACCAGCGCGCTAAAGGCCGCCCGGTCCCCTTTCCGGGCCTTCTTGATTAACGTTTTTTCGTCTAACGCCGTATCCATAATCTCTCTGTTTGACGCACCGGCTTCTCCATATGAATCGCCTGCATACAAGGAGGCTTTTCCCATGGATTCATCAGGGATGAAGTATCGGGCATGGAATGAGGGGAAGTCAATTCCGTTTGGGTTAAAAGCTGGAAATGCTTTACTGCCTCCTAAGGACTGTGCTGCGGGGAGCTTTCTTTAAAGGGTTTGCCCCAACTTTTAGAGGATGGATCTGCTTTTTAGGCGGTCAAGGGTTCTGCCAGAGAACGTATTTTAGCCGGCCAAGGAGGGCTTTTACCGGGTTTCATGCGGGAAGATCGGGACTCTTTCTGGAAAAAGGAGGGTGAAACGTGGTATAAGTAAGCGCTGTTTGCCTGAGAAGAGGCGTATCGGAAGCGGGATCGACCGCACAAGCGCAGTGGGCATATCCTCGATGCCCGGAACTAGGAATACCGTTCATGCTTCAAGCATTGTTGTACCCTAAAACCATAGCGGTAATCGGGGCCTCCCGGACTCCCGGAAAGGTCGGCCACGCTATTCTTTCCAACCTATTAAAGTCCGGATTCCAAGGCAAAATCGTGCCGGTGAATCCATCGGGGGATGAAGTGCTTGGTCTTCGCTGCCATAAAGATTTGAAGGCGGTGGAAGGACAGGTGGATCTCAGCATTGTAGTGGTGCCCACGAAGTTGGTGAAGGGGGCGATCGAAGAATCCATTCGTGCGGGGGCCAAGGCTATCACGGTTATCACGGCGGGATTCAAGGAGGTTGGGGCGGAAGGTGCGGCGCTGGAGCATGAAATTGCGGCGATGTGCGAGGAAAAGGGCGTGCGTCTGCTGGGGCCGAATTGCCTGGGCTTGATCAATACGGAGAACAACATGAACGCCTCGTTCGCGGCGCAAATGCCGAAACCTGGCATCATATCCGTGATCTCGCAATCGGGTGCGCTGTGTACGGCTATCCTGGACTGGTCGGCGGGCCGGGGCGTGGGATTGGCGAAACTGATCAGTATCGGAAACAAGGCAGACATCTGCGAAACCGACCTGTTGCTATCGTTGCGCGATGATGAACAGACCAAAGTCATTGCGTGTTATCTCGAAAGCATTACGATGGGGGATGAATTCATCAAGATTGCGGAGTCCGTGAGCACGGTGAAGCCCGTAGTGATTCTAAAGGCGGGGACGACCCAAGCAGGTGGAAAGGCGGCCTCATCGCATACCGGCAGCCTTGCGGGCGCGGATATTGCGTATGGCGCGGCCTTCAAGCGTGCGGGGGTGGTTCGAGCGGACCATTTTGAAGCGCTTTTTGATTATGCCACCGCCCTCGCCATGCAGCCCCTGCCTAAAGGCGACCGAGTGGCCATTATTACGAACGCGGGCGGTCCGGGCATTATGGCGGCGGACGCCGTAGAAAACACGGGCATGCAGGTGAAACCCCTCGAATCGTCTATTTCGATGGCCTTGCGCCAAAAACTGCCGCCAGCAGCGAGTGTTCACAACCCCATTGACGTACTTGGTGATGCGGATCCCGATCGATATGCCATGGCGCTAAATGCAGCCCTGGATGATGAAACCGTGGACGGGGTCGTTGTTATTTTGACTCCCCAAGCCATGTCGCGTCCGGCGGAAACTGCCCACGCCATCATCTCATCACTGCGTGGCGATAAGCCTGTACTGGCGGCCTTCATGGGCGGCCAGGATGTAATGCCGGCCCGCGAGGAGTTTGTACAGGCGAATCTGCCGGACTATCCTGCGCCAGAACGCGCGGTGGAGGCGTTGAAAGCGATGTGCGATTATGCCGCCTGGCGCCGCCGCCCCCCGCGCATCGTCACGCGGTTCCCGGTGAACCGCCGCCGCGTGGAACGCATCATTGCGCGCCAAACCCGCATGGGCCTGAAGGAAGTGGGCGAGGTCAACGCAAAAGAAATCCTCGCTGCCTACGACTTTCTGGTATTGCCGGGCGAATTTGCCCGGAGCGCGGAGGAGGCCATTACCGTCGCCGATCGGGTCGGGTATCCCGTCGCCATGAAAATTGTGTCGCCGGACGTTATTCATAAATCCGACGTGGGCGGTGTCAAGCTCAATTTGGCCAGCGCCCAGCAGGTCCGCGACGCGTTTGACCTGATGATGCTGCGCATCGGGCGGCGGCTGCCCGAGGCCCGTTTGCAGGGGGTGTATGTGGAGATGATGGGCAAACCCGGCCGTGAAGTTATCCTGGGCATGCATCGCGATCCCCAGTTCGGTCCCATGCTCATGTTCGGCCTTGGCGGCATTTTCGTGGAAGTCATGAAAGATGTCAGCTTCTACCTGGCCCCCATCACCAAGGAAGAAGCGATGCATATGTTGATGAATACCCGCTCTTACGCGCTGCTAAAGGGCGCGCGTGGGCAGGGGCCGGTTGATTTGGAAGGAATTGCGGGCGCCTTGCAGCGCATCAGCCAGTTGGTAACGGATTTTCCGAACATTATCGAAATGGACATCAACCCCTTTATCGTCGGCGAAATTGGAACGCCGCCGATTGTGGCCGATGCGCGCATGACCCTTGCTGGAGTGGAAGAACACCATGCCTGAGAAAACCATCAGTTACGATCCTGACTGGCAGCAAAAATACGATGAAATGATTGCCACGGCCGAAGAGGCGCTTGCCGTAGTGCAGCCCGGCCAGCGCGTGTTTGTCGGCACGGGCTGTGCGCAGCCGGAAGCGCTGGTGCATGCGCTTGTCGCACGTTCAAACCAATTGCGCGACACGGAAATCGTGCACCTGCTCACCATCGGACAGGCCCCGTACGCAGAGAAAGAACTCGTGTCGCATTTTTCCGTGAACAGTTTCTTCATCGCGAATAATGTCCGCGACATTATTCAGGAAGGGATGGGCGATTACACGCCGATCTTTTTATCGGACATCCCGCGGCTTTTCAGCTCGGGCCGCTTGCCCCTCGATGTAGCGCTTATCCAGGTGACGCCGCCCGATGAACGCGGCTTGTGCAGCTTTGGCGTGTCCGTGGACATTGTGAAAAGCGCCACGGAGAACGCGCGGGTCGTCATCGCGCAAGTGAACCCCCAGATGCCGCGGACGCTGGGCGACAGCATGATCCATATTTATGACATGGATTACCTGGTGCCCGTGGACATGCCGGTGATTGAAGTGCCGCCGCCGGAACCCAGCCCCACCACGCGCGAGATTGGCGAGTATGTCGCCGCGCTGGTGGAAGATGGCGCCACCATTGAATTGGGCATCGGTGAGATCCCACAGGCCGTGCTGGAGTTTTTAAAGGGGAAAAAAGACCTGGGCATTCACACCGAGATGTTCACCGATGCGATTATTGACATGATCGAACATGGTGTTATCACCGGCGAACGAAAAACATTGGATCGCAACAAAATTGTCGCCAGTTTCTGTTTCGGCACCAGACGCCTGTACGACTACATTGACAACAACCCGGTCTTTTCTTTCAATCCCACTGAATATGTGAATGATCCCTTTGTGATCGCGCAACAAAACAAAATGGTAGCCATCAACGTGGCCCTCGAAGTCGATTTGACCGGACAGGTTTGCGCGGATTCGCTTGGGCAGCGCTTTTATTCCGGCATCGGCGGCCAGCTCGATTTCAACCGTGGCGCGGCCCGATCCCAGGGCGGCAAGGCCATTATTGCCATGCCCTCCACCGCGCGCGGCGGCACGGTCTCACGCATTGTTTGCCACCTGAGCCCGGGCGCGGGCGTGGTTACCACGCGCGGCGACGTGCATTACGTGGTCACGGAATACGGCGTTGCGTATCTGCACGGAAAAAGCGTGCAGGAACGCGCCTTGGCCCTGATGAGCATTGCGCATCCGAAATTCCGTGAACGCCTCCTGCGCCAAGCCATTGAGGCCAAATATGTGCGCGCCGACCTCGCTGACTTCAGTAACAAGATTGTGGTGGGGCCGAAAGACATCCGCACCACCTTCCTGCTCGATGACGGCACCCTGTTGAGTGTGCGCGCCGTCCATCCCACCGACGAACCGCGGGTACGCGAATTGTTCTACTCGCTTTCGCAGGAATCGCTGTACACGCGCTTCATGAGCCGCATGAAATGGGTGCCCCGGAAGCAAATGCAGGAATTCGTCTATATCGACCACCGCACCGAAGTCTCCATCGTCGCCACCATCCCCGAATCCGACGGCGAAGACATTGTCGCGATGGGCGGTTACTATCTTGATCCCCGAACCAACCGCGCGGAAGTCGCCTTCGTAGTGCGCGACGATTTTCAGAACCGCCACATCGGCGGATTCCTGCTCAAGCACCTCACGCGCCTGGCGTTGCGCAACGGTATCGCGGGATTTACCGCGGAAGTGCTGGACGTCAACAAGTCCATGCAGTCCGTATTCCAGAATTGCGGTCTCAAGGTCCGCAGCCGCCTCCGCCAGGGGGTCTATAGCTACGACCTTGACTTCGAATAAAAAAATCAGCCTGATTTACTTGAGAGTACCGTATTCTCGGACTATTCGCCTTCGGTCTGTTCGGATTTTAGCTTACACAATTCTATGGCGAGAGTCACCCATTCTTGGGTGAGGTTTTTAAAGGTGCGGTAGTTTTCCAATTGGGCTTTAACGGCGGCAACGCGATCCTGAGGGACGTATTCGGTGTGGCCTTTTCCGAGGTGGGTATAGCTTAACTGGCCGTATTGCCCGCCCCAACTCCTGGTTTGTGCCGACAGCGAGCCCGGCCGCATATCGCCCAAGTCCGCCAGGGCCTGCTTGATCTTCGCAATCCTGCGCTCAATGCGTTTTTGCTGGTCCATGGTTCCGTCCTTCCATTTTCTGTGTAACATTATGCCACATTATATACATCATTATAATGATACATTATGCGCCAGAAAGGGTCAAGAACCAACGCAAGGAGCGGAACGATGAGGCTGTGGATGGAATGGTGGCAGTGGGGGGAGCCGAATGCGGAACGTGGCATGCGAAATATGAGAATTTTGGAGTGCGGGAGCTTGCTCCCGCTTTGTACTCCTTCCCATGCGTATAGGCAAATACGGGAAACGAGGGGGGGAACGGCAAACGGCAAACGGGAAACGAGGGGTCCACTGGCTGGCTAGCGGTTATCGGCAAGTGGCCAGCGGTTAGTTTGGGAAACGAGCCCCCCGTATTTTCAGAGCAGGGGGGGGAAACGGCAAACTGCAAATGCGAAACGAGGGGTCTATTTAGACTGTAGGGATTTAGTCCGCCTACGGTGGATTAGGCTGTAGGTAAGAAATGGGATCAAATGCGGAACGCGGAATTCGGAATGCGAAACGAGGGTCTGCGAAACGAGGGTCTGCGAAACGAGGAAGGTAATCGATAATAGTTAGTTTTATTGTTTTTAATATTTAGACAGAGGTCAGATCAAAGAGGAATATGAAACGCAGCACTATGTATGCGTCCCTTTTGGGGAAGGGACATCAATAGATGTCAATTCTTAAATGCCACAATATCGTTCAGTACAGTAAGAATACTGACTTACTGCACCAAGGTTCTATGCCAACCTAATTACTTAAATTTCCCATTCGTTCTGTTGACAATAATAATCTAAAACTAGCAGAATTATTCCCAATGTCAGAATTAAGGAGGGACTTTATGGTTCGCAGAGAGCCAGAAGTGATGATGATTGACGAAGGCTGCCAATACCGAACTACCATCATCGACCACAAAGGTGGTAAAAACCAACCCAGTGACACCATGATGGCCACGCTCTAGGGGTATCCGGTAATGGTCTCTTCTCAAGAATGTAACCAAAACGATAAGGCCGTTCGCCTTGTTGAATATCTACTGAGGCTGGCATCTTTACGAACAAAGCTGATTCGCGAAATTGACGAATATGAGAAAGTGCTTTGGTATTCAAGTATTCCGCATGAGCGAGGGTGTTTTACGCAAGCCTGGGGCCGGGATGAAGAACATGAGCCGGATGAATGGCTAGAAATACAGAATAGGCGGGAACCGGAACTACCCGCTGAACCCACTCAATGCAAAGATTGGGTGAATCTCACAACTCTCCGAAACAAAACCGAATGGCCCGAACTCTTTTCTGAAATCATGCGGCAAGTCCCGAATCCCAATTGGCGCGAGGGTTCAGATCAGCCAGAAGTCATCCCGCACACCGAACTCCTTGAAGATCATCCTGAAGTTCAACAAGCATGGGATCGATATGTTGAAAGCAAATGGTTGCCTTGGACGGAAGACCATAATTCATGGGAGAAGGTTCATAAAGTCTATTCCGCGCTTTTTGCCATCCATCAGGAGCAACTCCGGCTTGGCGAAGAATATGAACTTGTGCTTGGTCTAGGACTGCTGACATGGCAGACGCCTACGGGTCAGCGAGTTCGGCGTCATTTGATCGTCGCCGACGCCATCTTGGAGTTTGAAGCGCGGTTGGGCAAATTCACTGTCCGTCCCCACACCGAAGGCGCCAAATTGCGGCCAGAATTCGACATGCTGGACATTGAGGAGCAACCGGCGCGTGCGGAGGAAACCGCGAAGGCGTCACTGGACGCAGCCGAAGATGATCCGTGGGAAAAAGGCTGTATCGAAGGCGTCCTTTAGGCCTTGGTGCATTCAATCAACTCACAAGGCGATTATGACGACTCGCTGGAAGCGAAAAGCATCCGCGCCTCGGCAAAGCCCATTGTGGAATATGCTCCCGCTTTGATCCTGCGCAAGCGTTCCGCCAAAGGTCTTACCGAAACCTTGAAACGGATCAAGGAGCAAATCGAAGACGGCGAAACCATCCCCGGCGAATTCGCGGATCTTGCCGAGATTCGCCCAACGGATAGCCACGAACAAAGCGACACGCCAGAAGAGGCTAACGTTGTATTCGATGGTGAGGTCTTCTTCCCCAAACCAACGAACGATGAGCAACGCCGCATTGTTGATAAGATTCGAACGGCAAACGGTGTGCTTGTGCAAGGGCCGCCAGGCACCGGGAAATCTCATACCATCGCCAATCTGATTTGCCATCTGCTTGCCACGGGACAGAGAACGCTCATTACGGCGAAAACGCCGCGCGCACTTCAGGTTCTTGAAGGGCTGGTGCCTGATGAGTTGCGGCCTCTCTGCATCAATCTACTTGGCAGCGGACTTGAGGAACGCCGTTCTCTCGAATCCAGCGTTGGCGGCATTATCCGAAAGAATGAGGAATGGAACGAAGATCGCGCAAAATGTGAGCGCCGGGAACTTGAAGATCGCCTTCAGAAACTCCGCGAGGAAAAGACCAAAGTCAATCGGCAGCTGCGCGATATCCGGGAGTCCGAAACGCATACGCAGAGCATCGCAGATGGGTCATATCGAGGGACGGCAGCAAGAATAGCTGAAAACGTGAACCGCGATCGATGCGACTACGAATGGTTTATAGATTCTGTTCCTTTGGATAAAACCTGTCAGATAGCTACAAATGATTTGCAAAGCCTTCTCGTGGCTTTGCGCCAATTCACGCCAGAGAAGCGCCGGGAATTGCGCCTTGTATGGCCCGATGTGTTGCCATCCTCCGAATGCTTTACAAGTTTAATAAGGAATGAGGCAAGCGCGATTGCGGAAGAACAAAACGCGACAGGCGATGCCGATCAACATATCGCCCAACTATTAACAAGAAATAATCCTTCGGCCATCGAGGCGATCCGTAACGCTTTTTCAACTTTTCGGGACACTCGCAGGAGACTTCTTGCGACACCACATTCATGGATGAACGATGCCTTGCGCGATATTCTGGGCGGCAACCCCGCCCTATGGCGTGAACTTCTACACGTTACGCAGGACGTTATAGCGTCAATTGAAGGACTCGTTGCAGTCGCCGACGAAATCTCAATCGAATTTCCGCAAACTACCGATATCAGGTTATTATATAATGATGCCCGCAAACTTAAAGAACACATGGAGAATGGCGGGCGACTAGGTTGGGGGATATTTCGGCCCAAACCGGTGAAGGAAAGTCTTTATGTAATAAAGACTGTGCGGATCGCTGGATGCTCATGTTCCACTGCCACGCAGTTCTCAAACCTTGCCGATGCGTTGCATGCTCGTATTGAATGCGAAAAGGCATGGGATTTCTGGAAAGGGCGAAGTGAAAAGACTGAAGGGCCGTATGCTCTCCAATTGACTGCTCTAAAGTCGTTGCGCGATGCGCTCGATAACGCCTTGGCGCTCGAAAAAATAGTTGCTAAATGCCGAGAAGCAATAAACCAATTCCCAGGCATGGGCGAGCCCGTATGGGCCAACGAATCACAAATTGAAAGAGTTGTCCCCTCGTGTCTTCTTGCATTAGCTCGTATCCGTAAGTGGCGTGCTGTCGAAGAAATCCAAAACATTGTAGCTCCTATTTCACGCATGATCGCCAAGGGCAACGGGCATCCGGTGATGAACGATTTGCTAAGCGCAATTCATAGCCGCGACATAGATAGGTTCTCGCGCTGTGTGAGTACGGTTCAGGATCTAGAGAGACAGCGTCAGCATCTTCAGATGGTTGACGAATATATTTCTAAACTACGCCGTTTACTACCACATTTTACGAAATCCTTAGAACAATCTTGTAATGAGCCGTATTGGGAAGAAAGGATACAACACATTTGTGATGCCTGGCATTGGGCGCAAGCACAATACTGGATCGAGGATTACATTCGGCAGGAAGATGTTCCGGCACTCGCCAAGCGAGCCAAACAAATCGAGGATGAAATTAATAGTATTATCGCCAAACTTGCCGCGCTTCATGCTTGGTCGTTCTGTTTCTCGCGCATGAATGATGATCACCGTCGTCATATGCAGCAATGGAAGTGGCATATGGATAAAGGCGGCAAGTTCATGGGGAAACATGCACCGTACCATCGGCGAGAGGCACAGAAGAACCTTAATGGATGCCGTGAGGCGGTTCCAGCATGGGTAATGCCACTTCATCGCGTTTGGGACACGGTGTATCCCGCGCCTGGTGTTTTCGATGTTATCATCGTTGATGAAGCTTCTCAATGCGGTGTTGAAGCGCTTCCCTTGTTTTATCTAGCAAAGAAGATATTGATCGTTGGTGACGACAAGCAGATCAGCCCAGATGCTGTGGGTTTACCTCGTGATGCGGTTCATCGCCTGATGGAAGAATTTCTTTACGATTTTCAGTTTAAGTCATCATTCGATATAGAAAGCAGCTTGTTTCATCATGGGAAACTACGGTATGGAACCAAGCGGATCACATTACGTGAACACTTCCGCTGTATGCCGGAGATCATCCGTTTCAGCATCGGCCTTTGTTATTCGGATACGCCATTGATTCCCTTGAGGCAGTATGGCCCGAAACGGCTACCTCCGCTTGAGCATGTTTTTGTGGGCGGCGGATATCGTGAAGGTTCAAACAATCGAACCATCAACCGCCCAGAAGCCGAAGCCATCGTCTTGAGGATTGCGGAGATGTGCAGAGACAGCCGCTATAGTGGCAAGACAATGGGCGTGGTGGTGCTCCAAGGTGAAGCGCAAGCAGCATTAATTGAGAATCAACTGCTTGAATGTCTGGGGGCCGAAGAGATGGAACGCCGCCGCCTGATTTGCGGGAATCCTTACAGTTTCCAGGGCGATGAGCGAGATATCATGTTCTTGTCACTTGTCGCGGCTACAAACGAAAGAATCGGACCTTTCACAAAGCCAGCGGACGAACGGCGCTTCAATGTCGCCGCAAGCCGCGCCCGTGACATGATGATTCTTTTTCATTCCGTTACCTGTGACGATCTTAGCACCTCGTGTCTTCGGCGGCGATTGTTAGACTTTTTTGAGAATACAAAACCACAACTGCCTCCAGAACTTGATCGTGATGAATTGGAGCGACGGGCAGCGCATGATAAACGGAGTGTTTTAATGGCTCCTGCCCCATTTGAAAGCTGGTTTGAAGTTGACGTTGCTCTTGAATTGTTACGACACGGTTTCTTTGTCGTTCCACAGTATGACGTTGCAGGAAAACGAATAGATCTTGTGGTTGAAGGAGGTCAAACGCGGCTGGCGGTCGAATGTGATGGTGATCATTGGCATGGCGTGGACTGTTACGAAGTGGACATGCAACGCCAACGGCAATTAGAGCGTTGCGGTTGGGAATTCTTCCGCGTGAGAGAATCTGCCTTCTATTCAAACAAGGAGCAAGCACTGACTGGCCTGTGGCGGGTGTTGGAGGAGAGGGGTATCTTTCCATACGGTAGAAATTCTTGTCGATACACAGAGCCAGACGAAGAAGAAAAATCTGATGAGTCGGATTGTGACGACACAGACATCGACGATGAAGATCTCAATAATGAACCATCCTTGCCTTTGGATTCGCAAGATATTCATGACTTATCTGACCGGCGTTCCGAAGATGTAACATCATCCGAAATCCAGGACACAATTATCCGTGTTCTCTCACAATGTCCAAACCAGTCGTGTACTGAGAAATCATTGACTGCCCGCGTCCTCAAGGATTTATGCATATTAACACGCGGTAATCCACGGTTCGAATTTGCTAAGCGTGTCATGCGGTGCCTTGGTGCCCTTGAAAAACGTATGGCCGTTGAACGTTATCGTGCCAAGAATAAGCGCGTACGATTACTTTCAACGCAACTTCCTCTCTAAAAAACGCTGCGGTGAACACCTTCTCAGAAATCAACATATTCGCCGCATCTTCCTCGCTATAAGTGTCATTTTGAAAATCGGCTTCCACGATGGCATTCCCTCGGAGATGTTTCAGCAGATATACCGCCAAGAACAGGTTTTTGATGTGTTCAACTATAATCCTCTTATAGAGGAACTACATTGCCTTTTTCATACGTAACGGTCGGATTCGTGGGAGAGCGGTCTTTAGATTTTTCCGGGCTTCCCAAAGCTCAACGGCTCGTTGGGCGTTGAGCCAGAACTCGGGCGTGTTTCCAAATAAACGCGACAGGCGAATGGCCATTTCCGGACTCAGGGCACGGCGTTCACGAAGAAGTTCATTGATGGTCTGCCGCGAGACGCCTAGCGCTTCTGCCAGACTGGTTGCCGTAAGACCGTAATCCGGTAAAAAATCCTCCCGGAGCATTTCGCCCGGATGCGTAGGGCGTGTTTTTCTCTTTATCTTGTTAGAAATATTCATATATAGATTGTAACGCGTCACGTGACACGTGTCAATTCAAAAAACATCACTCCCACGGAGAATCAACTGCATTAAGTACATTGCTTTGCCTGCGTTTTGTACAATAGACAGTGTCTTGATGGGTAAATCTTGAACGGATCGGAATGCTTAAAATGATACCTTGGATAATTAGTGTAATGGTCAGTATGGGTGCTGCGGAGGCCGAAAAGGAAGCCGGGATTCGCGCGCCGGAGGAATTTCCGGTGGTGAGGGAGTTGCCGGATCCGTTTGTGATGAATACTGGGGAGCGGGTGAGCGGCAAGGAGCAATGGCCAAGCCGCAGGAAGGAAATAGCCGATCTGCTGTTAGGCTATGAATATGGCCACATGCCCCCGGCTCCGGATAATTTGCGTGCGGAATCCGTCGAGACGAAGCTTACTCTGGAGGGCAAGGCCACGGCGACGACCTTTGTGCTTTCGATGGGGCCGGAACCTCGGTTTCGGATGCATTGCGGGTTGCTGGCGCCCGCCACGGGCGGTCCGAAATTCCCGGTGATCATCGCCATCGATCCGGTGTGGCAGGAACATGTAATCCCCACGGCGGCGCAGGTCATTGAACGCGGGTATGCCTTTGCGGGGTTTATATATCATGACGTAGACAACGACAACGCGGATCGTTCGGACGGGGTATATCCGTTTTATCCCGGGTATGATTGGGCCACGCTCGCGGCGTGGGCATGGGCCAGCATGCGGCTGACGGATTATTTGTGCACGCTCGACAGCATCGACACCGATCATATGGTGGTGACGGGGCATTCGCGAACGGGCAAGGCCGCGCTACTGGCGGGGGCGCTGGACGAACGCATCGCCCTGACGGCGCCGCATGGTTCCGGTGCGGGCGGATCGGGATCGTTCCGCATTCAGCCCAAGGATGTGGAGACGCTGGCGCTCATCACTGACCCCACACGGTTTCATTATTGGTTTCATCCACGATTGGCCGGGTTTGCGGGCAAGGAAGACCGCCTGCCTTTTGACCAGCATTTTCTGAAAGCGTTGGTGGCGCCGCGCGCCTTGCTGTCCCTGGATGCACGGGGAGATATATGGTCCAATCCATATGGCACGCAACAGACGAACATGGCGGCTGCGCCTGTGTTTGAGTTTTTGGGTGCGAAGGAGAAGATCGCGATGTTCTGCCGGGAAGGCGGGCACGACATGATCCCGGAAGACTGGGCGGTCTTACTCGATTTTGCGGATTACCTCTTCAAGAATGCGCCGCGTCCGGCTTGGGCGGATATTTTGCCGTTTCCGAAAGCGAAACGGGCGTATAGCTGGTCAATGCCAAAGTGACTCAACTCATATTTTGTTTTACGGCTCAGCGGGAACTTCGCCCTCCCGATAGGCGCGTTCCAAAGTTCAACGTTGGAACGAGAAGAATTTTCTCTTTGGTGATTATGGCGTGTGCGAAAGCGCGCTGGGCGGCAGGGATTGCGCTTCGATGCCCGGACCTGCGTATTGCACATCCAGGGCCTTGTTGCCGCCCGCCTGAAAGTAGATCACCTTAAAGGCGTGTTTCCCTGCGCGAAGCCCGGTGATGCCGGAGATCGTCACGGTTTTGTGCTGGCCGTCGTTGTTGACGAGTTCCGCCCCGTCAATGTACAGGTTCGCGCCATCGTTGGCCTGCAGGCTGAAGGAATAAACGCCGTCCCGGGGGACCTCCAGGTAACCGGTGAATTCAAGCCCAAACGCCTCGGCGGGCGTGGGAATCACGTCAAGGCCAATCCGATGCACCGTTTTTTCGGAGACCGGCTTGAGCGTGGAGAAATCAGGCAGTGCAGGCCACTTGCCACCCTCGAAGTAGCGGCAGCGCAGGCCTGGCTGCGTGGCGCCTGGGGAAACCGCCGCCTTGGGTTCATAGACCTGTTCCGGCTGCATATCGCCGTATTCCTTTTTAAGATTCGCCAGTGCTCCGTTGCTCTCGCGGTACATGGTAACGCCGTTGCGCTCCGCCACCTCAAAGAACCGTTTCGCGCGCGCCAGAAACGCTGGATCCAGGATCACTTTAAAATGTTCGTGGTCCATGGTATACGCTTTGGACGCCCGTGCGCGGGTGCGCTCCAGGATGGCATAGTCCACGCTCAACCGCGCCACGCGGACGCGCTCCAGCGTTTCCGGATCATTCGCAACCACCGCTTCCGCCTTATCCCACAAAGCGTCCGCCTCCGCCAGCAGCGCATCGTTGAGGTGTCGGTGTTCCGGGCCGATCCAGATATCCATGTGGATGTTTTTATTTTCCACTTCGTCATGAATGAGATCGATATACTTCAGAATGGGTTTGGCCGCTTTGCCATACACCCCTTTGCAAAATTCCTTGATCGCCTTGTCTTTGTCGTAATGCGGGTCCCACAACAGCTTTGCATTGAGATATCCGCTTAGCGGCGACAACTCGCCGTTCACCGTTGTATATACATCCTGCTCGAATATGCCGCGTACATTATGCTTCGCAAGAAAGTGGATATTGTCATCGCGCACCCGGAGGTTGGGGAACGGCACTAAATAATGCGAGAACGACGTGACATAGTCCCACACCCATAGGCGATCGCACATGGTGGCCCAGCCTTTGACATCCTTCACGAACTTTTTATTGTCCGGGTGATTGCATTTTTCAAACGAATGCGCAAAACAGCATTCAATGCTGCACAACCGGATAATGACGTTCGGCGAAGGCCGCATCGTCTTGGGCGGCTTACGCGTCCATTGATAGGCCAGCGTATCGATCACCTTGCCGGGAAATTCATCCTTCACCGCATCCGCCACGCGGTTTACCAGCGAGAGCACCGGCGCGATTTGGGAATCTTCTTTTTTGGCGAGCGCGGCGCACTTGGCGCATTGGCAATAGTTCCCCCAATCGTTTTGCGACACGGAAAATACCGTCGCTTCGGGATGCTCGCGCATCCGCTTTTTGACTTCATCGATCACAATCTTCACCACATCCTCGTTGGTACAGCAGAGTTGCGTGTGGTCCTGGATACGCTTGCCCTTCACCATCGAGAAATATTCGGGATGCTCCGCAAAATACTTCTCCGGCGGGACCAATGAATTAAACGTGTGAACAAATCCGAAATAGGTCACCTTGCCCCCGTGCTTTTCCGTGAGTGACGCCGCATTGCCGTTCATCCGGTTCCGGGCGCACCAATCCCCGTCGAAACAGTCTTTTGTAAATGGTTCGCGGTATTCGAGCTCCGGGATCACTTTTTCATAGAGCGCACGAATTTTAAAGATACCGATCTTTTTCGGAATATGACTGATCGCGGGCGTGTACCAGCGGCAGCCCAGATGATCCTCAAGCAGGCCATATACGCCATAAAGCGTGCCGCGCGGCTCGCCCCCTGCGATGATCAGATGCCGGTTCGTGGTCCGGATAACGTACCCTTCTTTCCCTAAAGCATCGAAGTCTATCGATACGTTCGCAGGGTACAAATGGGCGTTCTTACCTAAAATGATTTCATGCTTCTTGACCGGTTCGGAATCCGTCACGATGGGCAGTTCCGCTCCGGACATTTCCTTTAAAAACCGCTGCAATTCCTCCGCCGCATAGCGCGTGGACGGGGAGGCGTCTTCCGCCACCACAATCTGCGCCTGGGTCCTGCCCCACTGCGACACCATAAACGGTTTGCCCAAGACCGATTTCACCGTGGTGCAACCGGTCGAACTCACGATTAGTGCCAGAATAACAATGCTGATGCGCCGCATAGTGTTTTCCTCTCGCTAAAAGAACATGAACTCGCTTTTGTAGTTGTACCATAGTCACCGAGGCTGGGTAAACTGCACACTAAAAGGAATTGCTTACTTGATTTTTTTCAGCCAGGCAGTGAGTTCGACGGCGCGGTGATCGCGGTGCATGGTTTGAAGTTTGTTCGCGAGAATGCGCGCTTCCTGAATGCGGCCAAGCTCTCCCAGGCAGCGGGCGCGGCCATACAAAATATCCGGGTGATTCGGATAGGCGTGACCGATCTCTTCCAGGAGGGCATCCGCCTGGGCATAGTGGCGCTTCTCGAACATATACCGGGCGCGTTCATATTTGTCCCGCAGGTCTGCATCAAACATAACGTCTCTCCGCCACCTCCTTTATACGCCAAGCGCCGATTTGGTTTCCACTTGCCGCAGCCAGTGCTCGAACAGGAGAACAGCCCAAAGGTGATGCCCGTAGTTTTCCACGCCTGCCACATGCCGGTCAAAGAGACGTTGAATAGGGTCTACCATCAGGTATTGCGCACACCGGCTTCCGCTTTCAAGCACAAGTTCCCGGAAATGGTCCCGCAATTCCTTCCGGAACCATCGATGGATGGGAATGGCGAAGCCTTGTTTGCGTTGCGCCAGTAATGCAGGCGGAAGCGTATCGCGCAAGGCGTATTTCATCAGGCGTTTTGAAACACCCTGCGCATATTTCAATGGGAATGGCACCGTGGCGGCAAATTCGACCAACCGGTGATCCAGCAACGGCACACGCGCCTCCAATCCGTGCGCCATGCTCATCCGGTCCACCTTGGTCAAAATATCATCCGGCAGATACATCATTGTGTCCAGGTAAAGCATCCGGTTGTTATCCGGGAGCGTCTGTGCCCGCGTGCAATGTTCCGCATAGCGATCTATCTGGTGGTTAAAGACTGCCTGCGCAAAATCCGAGGTGTACAACGCTTGGCGCAGTTCCGGTCCGAAACAGGTAAGCCTGCGGCGGAAACTTTCGTCCGGAGACAGAAACGTATCCTGGGCAAATCGGCGCAGTTGATGCACGGCGGGCGATTCCGGCCATGTATGCAACATTACAGCCGCCAGTTGCCGCACCGGGCCGGGAATTTTCCGAAACGTCGCCACCTGCAGGTTACGATGCATCCAGGTATATCCCCCGAACAATTCATCGCCGCCATCGCCGGAAAGCGCCACGGTTACTGAGCCCCGCGCCACTTGGGATACCAGCCACATGGGCAGCGCCGAAGAATCCGCGAAGGGTTCGCCGAAATGCCGTACGAAGCGCGCAACGGTGTCTATCATGTCCGGATGCAGGATTTCCTCCGTGTGGTCGGCGCCGAAATGCTGCGCGGCGATTCTGGCGAAACGCGTTTCATCGCGATGCGCGTCATCAAATCCAATCGTGAAGGTTTTGACCGGTTTATCCGAACAGCGGCTCAATGCGGCCACCACCGCGCTGGAATCCATGCCGCCGCTCAGAAATGCGCCCAAGGGCACATCGCTGATCCGCTGCATGCACACCGCATCATCCAGCAGTGAGAGAAAGGCTTCCGCCGCGCTGGGGAGTGTCCAGGCCGGATCTTCTTTAAATTCCAACCGCCAATACTGCTCATGCGTGATGCGGCCCTCTTCCACCACAAGCCTTTCGCCCGGCATCAGTTTAAACACGTTTTTGTAGATGGTGTCCGGGCCGGGAATGTAGAGATAGGTGAAATAGGCGTCGATCGCGGCCGGATTCAGTCCCTGCCCGGCAAACCCGCCCTGTACCAGTGCGTCGAGTTCCGAGGCAAAGGCCACCGCACCGTTTTGTTGGGTATAGAACAGCGGCTTGATGCCCAGCCGATCCCGCACCAGTACCAGCCGGCGGCGTTCCTTGTCAAAGCAAGCGTAGGCAAACATGCCATTCAATTGTTGCACCGCATTGTCACCCCACACGCGGTGCGCTTCCAGCAACACTTCCGTATCGCATTTTGTGTGAAAAGAAGATCCACGCGCCTCCAATATTTCCTGCAATTCCTGAAAATTGTATATCTCCCCGTTGAACACGATTACGAGGTTGCCGTCCGTGCTGACCATGGGCTGATGTCCGGCATGGGTGGTATCCAGAATACTGAGGCGCCGATGGGCTAATCCTGCGCCTGGCTGATGCCATGCGCCGGAATCATCCGGTCCTCGGTGTGCGAGGGCCGTACTCATGCGATCCAGCCGATATAGGTCTACTTCGTGGCCCGGATCGTCATACACTATGCCGCAAATTCCACACACGGCTCAGCGTTTCCCTTTCATGTGTTGTGTCAATAATTCATGATACAGGGCGCGGTGCCGATCCACCATCTGCTCCACGGACAGATTTTCCCGTACCCATTTCGCCGCCGCCGCGCCCATGCGCCGCGCCTCCTCCGGATGTTCCAGGCATGCTTCCACCGCATTCGCAAAATCCTTTGGATCGCGCGTATATACCAGGCGTCCTGTCTCTCCATCATGCACCAGTTCTTTGACCCCGCCCACCGCCGCCGCCACCACCGGCTTCCCCATGGCCATGGATTCCATGATGGCGTTCGGAAAGCCTTCCCGTTGCGAACACAGCAAGGCGACATCCATGACGGCGTGCAGTTCCGTAATTTCGTTGATGGTGGCAAACCGGTTGAAGTGTTCCGCATACCCGCGCCGCCGAACCAGCCGCCCCATGTCGTCCACCAGGGGGCCGGAACCCACCAGAACAAAATGCACGTCGTTTCGGTGTTCGAGCAAATGGAACGCCATTTCCATAAACAATCGGTGATCCTTCACCGGACTGAAATTGGCCACCATGCCGATGATATGTTTTTCTTTAGGCAGGCCAAACCGTTCCCGCAGTGCGCTATTCGAGTCATTGCATTGAAATTCATTTACAGGCAGGCCATTCAGTATTACCCGCACTAGCGATTCATCCGCCTGTTCCCGCTGCCGGACATCCGCCGCCACCGCCTCACAGTTCGCCACAACCGCCTGCACGTACCGGTTCGCACGGCGTTGCATAAAGAGATGCCGGCGCTTCTGCCAATGTGCGAGCTCACGCCGGCTCGAGAGAATCACCGGCACGCTAATCTTGCGTGCTGCTTTATTGGCGAACAGATCAAACCCGAAAAGGAACGAGTGCATAATCTGGGGGGGATGACTGCGCAGGAGTGCTCCGATTTTTCTCTGAAGCCTGAAATCCCAGCCGCTATGACCCTCCAAAATGTTCACGCGCGCGGCAGTTCTACGCGCCTCCCCAATCCAGGCCCCGCCCGCGTTCGTGCAAATCAGATTCACTTCGTATTCATCCGCCAATCCCGCCATTAGATACAGCAATTGGCGTTCCGTCCCGCCCACGCGCATGCTTGGAATGATATACGTAATCCGCGGCTGCATGGCTATACAACGCTCCTTAAGATTTCCAGCAGACGTGGGGCCGCCACGCGCAACGAATACCGCTCCTCCACCGTCGCGCGTGCCGCCTCGCCCAATTGTTTCCGGTACGCCGGCTCCCGTAATCGATCTATCGACGCGCGCCACTCCTCCGGCTGTTCCGCAAACAGGCCGTTCCGCTCATGCTCGATGATCTCCAGCGCCGCCCCGTACGGCGTAGCGATGCAGGGAATCCCGCATGCCATGTACACCAGCGCTTTCAGCGCACACTTGCCCCGCGTCCATTCATCCCTGGTCTGTGGCATCAGCCCCACCGAGAACTGCTGCGCCTCCGCCACTTCCGTATCGAAATTCCATGGCTCCACAATGACATGATCCCACGATAGCTTCCGCGCATCCGCCCCCACCAATACCACCCGGGCGCCGGATAGATGCGTCAAGACTTCCCGGAGCGGAAACAGCGTGGGCGTCGTGCTTGGCGAACCTATCCAGCCCACGGAAAACGCCTCCGGAGCGTTCGGTGGCGGTATAAACCGGTCCGTGTCCACCACCGTCGGGAATACGTCCACATGGCCGTTAAATTTCCGTGCTTCGTCCGCGAGCCATGCATTTCCCGCAAGAATTCGATCCGATATTTTCATCAACGCAGCAATCTGCGCACGGTCTTCCAGCAGTTTCCACATCCCCCGCAACGGATGCGGCGGCGCAAGATGTACCGCGTCATCAAGGTCATACACAATCCTCCGGGCGCGGCGCTTTAGTAATCCCGGCAGCCCCCGGAGATATGCGCTCATCAATGCCTTCTGCACAAAAACCGCATCATACCGCCCCGCCGACAAGATCTGTTCTATCCGGCGCGGAGTCTCATGAAGGTGATACCAAAAGGCCCGGCCCTGCCGTTCCGGGCCCGTCAGCCGCCTCCATGCCGCCTCCGCCATCGGCGCCGCTACTGTGCACTCCACGCCCTGGCTCCGCAAATGCGGCAGAAACTGCCCCACCCTGTACCGAGGGCTGGCAGCCGCGTCCGGATACAATGTCAAAAACACTACTCGCATGCGCTTTCCCAACCGGCCATACCTTCCACCCTTATACTAATACCTAGCCACGTAAAAACGCCAAGTAATACAGATTCGGTTGATTTGAACTAGGATAATCGCCCCAAGCGCTTGACGAAATTGGAAAAGGGTTATACAATGTGATAACGGAGAAAAACAACATGAAAAAACTTACCAAGCATGGAAACAGCCTGGCGCTCGTGATCGAACGGCCGATTCTGGATCTGCTCAAACTGGATGCGAACACCCCCTTGGAAATATCCACCGACGGAGATATCCTTATCGTCAAACCCCACCGCAGCCGGAAGGCAAACAAAAAGGTCAAGGAAGCGCTTGCGTGGGTGAATGACCACTATGGCAATGCATTGCAGCGGCTGGCGGAATAAATGAATCCAATTTTTCTATCCATTGAGGATATTTTGGAAATCCACAGCGATCAAATACGGCGTTACGGGGGAACCATGGTAATTCGGGATACTCTCCTCCTGCAATCAGCAATCGCACAACCGTGTGCAATGTTTTCAGGAAAGTTCCTTTACCATGATCTGTTTGAGATGGCCTCTGCATATTTGTTTCATCTTGTGATGAATCATCCTTTTCTCGACGGAAATAAAAGGACCGGTGGTGCTGCCGCCCTTGTTTTTCTTTTTTTGAACGGTGTAAAACCGGGAATTAATGAAGATTCCTTTGCAGACATGGTGTTATCCGTTGCTCGCGGCGAAATAAAAAAACCTGAAATTGCGCTATTCTTCCGGAAAGCCTGTACAGGTTTTGAGCAGACGGACTTATCATGAGTTGAATTGAATAATCCATCCCCGCACAATGTTCCAATAAACAGAACCCGGCAACTACGGAGCAATACAATGAAACAGGCTCGATTTTTGGGAATATCACTCCTGGCCATGGCAGGAGCAATCTTGCTGTCCTTACCCGCGCAAGCGGCCTATGAGCGCATCAATAAGATCGATCCGGACGATCCGATGGCGGTGCAAATTTTCCGTCTGGACAACGGCCTGGAGGTGCACATCACGGAGAACCATCAGACCCCGCGGTTTTACGCCGAGATCGCGGTGCGGGCCGGCAGCAAGGATGATCCGCCGGAAACCACCGGCCTCGCGCATTATTTCGAGCACCTGATGTTCAAAGGAACACCCAATCTGGGCACACTTGATTATGCGCAGGAAAAGCCCCATCTGGACCGCATCCAGGACCTTTACGAACAGCATTTTAAGGAGCAGGATCCTGAAAAACGCAAGGAAATCTATCAGCAAATCGACACCGAAGCGCACGCGGCCGCGCAGTTTGCCATCCCGAATGAATTGGACCGGATATATGGCGAAATGGGCGCAACGAATCTGAATGCGCACACCTGGGTCGAGGAAACTGTCTATCAGGTGAATCTGCCCTCGAACCGCTTGCGGCAGTGGGCCGTGATGGAGTCGGATCGTTTCCAACATCCGGTGTTTCGCCTTTTCCCCACGGAACTGGAAGCGGTCTATGAGGAAAAAAACACCTCGTTAGACAACAAGCAGCGGATCATCTTTGAAGCCGTGGGAAAACTCCTGTTCAAAAAGCATCCCTACGGCCAATGGCCGACGCTGGGCAACACGGAGCATCTCAAGCAGCCCTCCATCCGCAATATTCAGCATTTCTTCGACAAATGGTACGTCCCCGGCAACATGGCAATCATGATCTCCGGAGACGTAAACACCGATGAAACCATTGGGATTATCGACGAGCATTTTTCCATTCTGCCCGCCAAGAAAGCGCCCAAGCAGGGACATTGGAAAGAAAAGCCTCTGAAAGGCCGGGAATTTACCGAGGTGAATTACGAGGGGGAGGAGTTCGTGCTTTTGGCGTTCCGCACCGTGAAATCAAATCACAAAGACGTGGAAGCGCTTGGATTGCTTGACATGATTCTCTCCAATTCCACTGCGGGCCTGATCGATCTTAACCTCGTACAGGCACAAAAGGTTCGTCAGGCCGGCGCGCAGCCCATGGAGTTTAATGATTATGGCGCGGAATTCCTTTTCGCCGTTCCCAAGAAAGGCCAGAGCCTGGAAGAGGCGGAACGTCTTCTTCTGGACCAGATCGAACTGGTGAAAAAGGGCGAGTTCGAGGATTGGATTCTCACCGCCATCCTAAATGAATATAAGAAAAACAAAAAGGCCGTTTTGGAGTCGGATGAGGCACGCGCAAGCATGATGACCCAGGCTTGGTTAAGCTATGAATCCTGGGAGCACGCGTTGAACAAGATTTCCCGCGTGGAAAAGCTCACCAAAAAGGACATCGTGCGGGTGGCCAATAAATATTTCAAAGGCAACTACGTGGCCGGCTACCGCCGCGACAAACAGCACGAAGTGACCCATGTCGAGAAACCGCCGATCACCCCCGTGGAAATCGATCCCACCCGGGAATCCGCTTTTGGCGCACGCATTTTGGCAATGCCCGTCACTCCCATTGAACCCGTATTCGTGGATTCCGCGAAAGATTTTAAAGTCAGCCACAACAAAAACGGCGTGGACGTATACTACAAGGAAAATCCCATCAACGATATCTTCACCTTTTCGCTTTCCGTGGATTTCGGGTCGCATCAGGACAATACCATTGGCGCCGCCGTTCAATTGCTCGACAAATCCGGGACGGAGCGTTTTTCAGCGGAACAATTGAAAAAGGAATGGTACAAACTTGGCACTGACTTCGGCCTCGGCGCGGGCGACAATGAAACCACCATCACCCTGAGCGGTCTGGACGCCAATTTCGACGCGTCGCTCGCACTTCTGATGGAAGTACTCACGAAACCCAAGGCGGACGCCGCCACGCTCGAAGAATTGAAGAAGATTATTCTCGCACAACGCGCCGATGCTAAAAAGCAAGCGCAGAGCATTGCCAGCGCCATGATTCAATTCAACCGCTATGGACAGGATTCGTTTTTCCTGCGCATGCTCCCGGATGCGGAGATCAGCGCATTGACCTCCGAACCGCTAATGAAAGTGATAACCAACCTTCTGAGTTACAAACACACCATCAGCTATACAGGTTCCTTGCCTATCGAAACCGTGATGGCCGCGCTGGAAAAACATCATCCGGTGGATGCCCCGTTGCAGGATCCTCCGCCCTATCAGTATTTGAAAGCGCGCCAACCCTCTACCTCGGAAATCTATCTTTTCGATAAGGAAGCCAACCAAGCCATCGTGCGCCTCGAATTCGGAGGCGTCGACTTTGATGAATCCCTCACGCCCGCCGTACAGCTTTACAATGAATACTTTGGCGGCGGCATGGCCGGCATCGTATTTCAGGAACTGCGCGAGTCCCGCGGCCTCGCATACATGGCCGGCGCCGCGTATATGCCCGGTTACCGCACAAAAGACCAGAACCTCATGCTGGGCGTGATTCAAACACAAAACGACAAGGCGGCGGAAGCTACGCAAGCCTTTGTTGATCTTATGGACAACATGCCTGCGTCCGAAGAACGCTTCGCCGCCGCGCGGGAATCCGTGATCAATCAGTACCGCACGGGAAAAATCGGTTTTCGCGAACTCCTGGGTGTCGTACAAAATTGGAAACGCCACGATCTCGCGCCCGACCCCCGTATTCAGCGATTCCAAACGCTCCAATCCAGTGGTCTCCAAAGCATCCTGGACTTTCAAGCCAAACAAATCGCTGGAAAACCCAAATTAATCTCCATCGTCGGTCAAAAAAGCAAAATCAATCTGGAAACCCTTAAAAAACTCGGCCCGATCCGCGAGATTGCCATCGACGACATATTCGTGAAATGACCGCGTTTACCTGTCATCCTCATCGTCCGTGTCTACGCTGCCGCCATACGATCCGCCGATCTTCGTCAGATACCCGTCCAGCGTAAGCCCCTGCTGCGTGATGGAGTTGGCCAAAGCGGTGAGTGCGTCAATAAATGTGAAGTCACAGCGTGCGGGTTTTGGCAATTCCCCAGTGCCTTCCATCGCCTTTTTAAAGCGCGTGTTCCATTCCAACTCAGGCATCACGATTCGATAGGTTTTTGAGGCCTCAAGCGAGGACTTGACTTCCCATCCTCTCTCGCCTCGTTTGACCTCCGCCTCAAATCCCGCCCATTGCGTCATACCTTTGCCCCGCTTCATCAATCCTTGCAGGTAGTGTTCGATTTGCATGCCCGTGAGCTCCGCGTTCACGACGATATTTCCCCGCTGGCCGCCCGTCAAAAACAATGCATTTACATCGATGGCGCCCGCAGGAAGACTGCTGCGGATAATTTGACCGGTATGGCAAAAGGCCGCATCCGCCCCGGATTTTTTCAACAGCGCTTCCGCCGACAGCTTGGCCGAAGCCCCCGAATGTACAGGCTTCTCACACCGGCCCACTATTTGTGAAGCCTCCGGGCACAACTCCTGTTCTTTTTGCTGAATCCAGGCGGCCATCGTATCATCGCATGGCACCGTTCCGTGCCGCATTTCCACCGTTTCCCCTTTTACTCCCACGATTTTCTTCGCATCCAGATCCACCGCGAGTTCCAATCGTCCCACATATTTTGCATAGCTCCCCGCCTGCACAATCACCACGCCGGTTGACTTCTGCACAATGGGCTGCTTCAACAACTCATGGGTGTGCCCCGTAACAAACACATCCACTTCCGGCGCCAGCACCGACAGCTTCTTCGCGGAAAGGGACCCCACGTGGCACAACGCAATTTGGAGATGTGTTTCCGGCTTCAACCGTTCCGCTTCCCGCTCCAATGCCGCCCCCGTCTCTTGCTCGCCAAAGAACTCGCCCTGCTTTGGACGCGTCAGGCCTATTACGGCAACTTTGATTCCCTGAACGTCAAACACTTTTGACGCCGGGAAATACGCATTCCCCTCTTCATCCCGCCAATTCAGGCACAGCAATGCGGTACCGGGCACCAGCGTCTGGCATTGCCGTAAATATTTCGGCCCATAATCCGCATCATGATTGCCGATGGTGACCGCCGAATACCCGATTTGCCCCAGCGCCTCATACATCAGCCGGCTTTTGGATCTGAAAGACACCATATCGCCTTTGTCCATCACGTCCCCCGCGTCCAATATCAAAACGTCCTTGCGTGCCTCCGCCACCTGCTTGATATATCCCGAAATGTACGCCATCCCCCCTATGCCATCGTATCCCGCACGGATATGATCGTGCAGATCATTCGTATGCAGAATGAGCAGCGTTCGCGTTTCCGCGGCACACAAAAACGCGGGTATGGCCGCCAATAACAAAAAACAGGTAACTCGTCTGAAATTCATGGATAAATCCTTGCCTGATTACTTAAATAACGACTCAAATTCACGGGTATAGGTTTCCGCAATCCCCGCATCGTGGATAATGAGCACGTTCTCGTCATTTTTCTTTTCCGCGCTCTTGCTGAAATTGTAGCTGCCGGTGATCACCGTTTCCCCGTCCAGAATCATCACTTTGTCGTGCATGTTATAGTCATTGGCATCCGGATGGACCTCCGCGCCGTGCGTGCGAAGGTACTCGTCCATGCAGCTTTCAGAAGACGCGTTGCGCGCCTCCACCACGCCCCGGACCCGCACGCCATTTTTGATCTGGTCCGCCATGGCCTCCGCAATCGGCTTGCTCGTAAACGAAAAGGCGAGAAAATCAATCCGAGTCCGGCTCTCACGGATTTCACGGATAATTGCCTTCTGCGGATGATCCTCCGGCGAGAAATAACATTCTATGGCAATGCCGGCCACATTCACGATGGGATATGGCGTGTTTTCAGGCGACCGCCCCCCAAACTTTTTCTTGACAAACATCTCTGAAAACTCCGCCGCATAATCCTGCGCCAACTCAGGCGAGTCAATCATCAACGCATTGTTATTGTTCCGGTAAAGATCATTTTCCGTCAGATTCGCGGACCCGGTCCACACGCACCGCCCATCCACCACGCAGAATTTGTTATGCATGAACGCCTCCCGGTTGTCGAAAACCACCGGAATGCCCGCGCGGATGCAGGATTGAATCGCCTCTCGATCTTCATAATTGGAATCGGAGACCAGCCGTACCGCCACCCCTTTCTGATGCTGGAGAATCAGTGTGTCCGCAGCCTTTTGCAATTGAAACTCATAAAACGCGGCGTCAATGCTCTGTGTAGCATGTGCCAGCAGCGCAACCAGTTTATCATCTATGCCCCAAGGCGTCAGCGGCGCGGCAGGCGCGAAAAACACCTGGATAGGCTTGTCGCTGCGGAAGAATCCGGCCACGTCCGGCAACGGCAAGCCAGATTCATCCTTTGGCGCGTCCGTGTGTTCTACAAGGATTGGCCCCGTTCCCACCGGCGCGTTGCGCGGCTCCGCCGACGGAAGCAACGGTTGCGCAGCGCCCGGCAACGCCGGCAATTTCTTTTCTTCTGACAGAACCCACGCTTTTGCCTGTTTTCCAACATCCCCAAGACGGCTAAACCAATCCCCCGCCTCACTGCCGGTGGCCTTTATATAGGCGGTATAGCCCGCCACGGCGATAGCAGTAATTGCAAGAATGACAACCAATAGTTTTATGCGGCGAAACATGGGCAGCATCCTAGCAAAACAGCGCCAAGGGATGAAAGGCCGTTCTCCTCTTTGTTCCCATGGCACACCCAGGGAATTTCTCGGGGTGATAGGGGGCGGCACATGCGGACAGGTCAGACGAGTAACTGAAGAGATCCGTTTTGTATACGTATGCCTCCTCCCGCCTCAGAGCTTGCCTTGGGAAACAGGGCTGAGTACCATGGTGGGAAAGGCGCAACAAAACAGCGGAGGATGCAGCCATGCAGATTGCTGTCGGAACTTCGATTATTGAAGTGGCCCAAGGCGATATCACGCGGGAAACGGTCGACGCCATCGTGAATGCAGCCAATGAAACGTTGTTGGGCGGCGGCGGCGTGGATGGTGCGATTCATCGCGCAGGCGGTCCGGCGATCCTCGAGGAATGCCGGAAGCTAGGCGGGTGCAAAACCGGCGATGCAAAGATCACCACAGCGGGGAAAATGCCCGCGCAGTATGTGATCCATACCGTAGGCCCCGTGTATCGCGATGGCGCACACGGCGAACCGGAGAAGCTCGCCAGTTGTTACCGGCGGAGTCTCGAAGTGGCCCTGGCGAATGGTGTGAAGACCATTTCTTTTCCCGCGATCAGTTGCGGTGTGTATGGATATCCCATCCCCGACGCCGCGGCGATTGCCATGCAGACTGTAAAAGAATTCCTCGAAACCCACCCTGGCATTGACCGGGTCCGTTTCGTGCTCTTCGGTCAAGGCACGTATGGCCCCTTTGAAGCGGCCCTGAAGAAGGCGTGAGGCGTGAGGCGCTGAGAGTCTAGCGGCTATTTATTTGGAAGGAGACGTAATGAACAGGATGAAAAAGGCAATAGTGTGGTGTGTAACGGCGATGGCCTTAACCTTGGGGAGTGCGGCGATGAGTGCGGAAAACTGGCATGAGAATGCTTTTTTCGGGCTTCATTATGATCTGCATCCCAATGCAAAGGACACGGAATTGGGCCGCGAGACCACGTATGAACACATCCGTGCAATGCTGGAAAAGGTGAAGCCGGATTTTGTGCAATATGACTGTAAGGGGCATCCCGGTTACACGGGATATCCGACGAAAGTGGGCTCCCCGTCGCCGGGCATCATGAATGATGCCCTGAAAATCTGGCGGCAGGTCACGAAAGATATGGGCGTCCCGCTCTCCATTCATTATTCCGGCGTATGGGACACCCGGGCCATTGAAACCCATCCGGAATGGGCACGCATCACGGTGGAAGGCAAACCGGACCCCAACAACACCTGCCGGACCTGTGCCTATGAAAAAGAGTTAATGATTCCGCAATTGCTCGAAGTCGTCCGCGACTACGACATTGACGGCATGTGGATCGATGGCGAAAACTGGGCCAGTCATCCCTGTTGGAGTGATTCCTGCAAAAAAGCTTTTACGGAAAAAACCGGTATTGCGGAAATCCCCCTGAAAGCGAAGGATGCGCATTGGCCGGAATGGCTCGCTTTTCAGAGGGATCTGTTCACGCAACATGTGACCAATGTGGCCAATGCGGTGCATGCCGCGAAACCAACATGCCTGGTGTGCAGCAATTGGATGTACAGCGTGCGTCAGCCCGAACCCATCGCCGCGCCCGTAGATTACCTCAGTGGCGATTTTGATCCCTCGTTCGGCGCGGCCCGCGCCTGTGCCGAGGGCCGTTTTTTAGCCAGCCGCGGCAAGCCTTGGGATTTAATGGCCTGGAGTTTCCTGAATACAGGCAATCAGGGCCATACAATGAAACCGGTTCCGCATTTGTGCCAAGAACTTTCCGAAGTGCTTGCGCAGGGCGGTTCTGTATTTATCTATGATGTGCCGCAACGCTCCGGCCATTTGACCGAATGGCATCAGGATTTGTTGGGGGAAGTGGCGGATTTCTGCCGAAAACGCAAAGAGGTTTGCTTCAAGACGCAAACCATTCCACAGGTGGCCATTCTCCACAGCGAGACCTCATACTATACCTACAACGATCCGCTCTTTAATTTCGGCCCCGCCAACAAGGCCATGGAAGGGGCCCTGCATGCCGTGCTTGAAAACGGTTATAGCGCGGATATCCTGAACGAGGAAATGCTGATGAAGCGCATGGCCCAGTATCCGGCGGTGATTGTGCCGGAGGCGGAGCATGTGCCGGATACCGTAAAAGAGGCTTTGAAAAACTATGTGAAACACGGCGGACATCTCCTGTTGAGCGGCGCTCATGTGGCGCAGCAATATAACAAACTGGCGGGTGTGGAACCCAAAGCAGACGCGGCACAGGGCGGCTGGCTCCCCGCGGATAACGGCGCTGTCACCATTTCAGACGCGTTTCAGCCGGTCAAATTGAAAAAAGCCAAGACTCTGGCTCCGTTGTTATATCAGCAAGAGCCAGAATTGAATCAGCGCGACATGCCCGCCGCCACGGTGAACACATTCGGCGACGGTGCCGTCGTGGCGATTCATGGACCGGTCTTTGCCGCCTATCACAGCGCCCATTACCCGCGCATGCGCCGTTTCCTTGGCGATGCGCTGGCGGCATTGAACGCTAAAAACCTGATGCATATCAAAGGACCATGGTGGGTCGAAATGTCAGCGCGCCGGCGTGATGGAAAACAACTCATTCAATTCGTGAACCGTTCCGCCGCCGGTTACCTCGCCCCAGACCGCCACATGGTGGAGCATGTTCCCGATTCAGGCCCCTTCACCGTCACGATCCCCCTTGCCCAAAAACCCAAACGCTGCCATATGGCCCCCGATGAGGCGGGGCTCGATTGGACGTGGAACGATGGCGTGCTCACCGCACAGATCAGCGGCTTGGCAATTCATAATGTATTAGTAATTGAGTAATCGTGCATAGAGGCAGCCGGCTTCACTTGAGAGTGGATGCTTCCTTCGGCGCGGCAGGCGCGTTGATGGGACCGAGTTCCAGTGACCGTACAAAATGGTCCTCGGCTACATACACACATTCGACCCGGCGATCCGCATCCGTATCTTTTACGATGGGTGAACCCAGCAGTGCACCCGCCGCACGCGTATCGCGCCAGCGCATGCGCCCGCCCATACCGAATCCATACAGCATGCCGGTGTTCGTGCCCGTCACTATGCACGATTCTCCTTCCAGGAGGTGTATTGCCAGCCCCCGCGCACGGGGTGCGGATGCATGCCACAATAGTTTTTGACTGGCGGAGAAGCAATACACCCCCGTTCTATCCACCGCGAGCAATTCCATATTTTCTTCCGCAGGATCCACTTCCGCCAACAAAAGACCGGTAATGGGCAAATCGGATTTTGTGTTAATCTCTCCTTGTGAAATACCACTGAACGCATCCCACATGTGGATTTTCCCATCCGCAGCGCCCAGCATCACCTGATATGAATATACTCCTGGAGGGTGAACCACATACGGCGGGCTGCCCGGCGGCGCTTGTATCTCTTTGTGCCATCGGAGTTTCCCCATCATATCCAGACATAGCAATGCATTTTGGGGTTTTCCCAACGCTACATAGATATTGCCCCGGACCGTGGGATAAAAAAGATCTTCCTCTTTGGGGGCGCACCCCAATGACTTTATTGCGCCGCCGGTGGAATATTCCCATCCTGTCATACTGCCTCCGGGCAAAAACACCACCTTGCCATCGTTCAGCCCCGCCACCAGGACATCGTATGGCTGATCCATTAAATCCGAAAAGATCAGCGCTTGGGGTGAACAAGGCGCGCTCAGCGCGAGCGAACTTATCATGGCTCCCTGTCCGTTAAACACATGGATGTTGCCGTTTCGATCCCCCACCGCGACACCGCGCGTTCCATCCAGGGCGCGTCCGGCAACAGGATCCGTCAGGAATCCTGTGCTGAAACGCTGTTCCCATTTTTGAGAGCCCAGCGCGTCCACACAGTGGATATCCCCCCGTGCACTGGCAAAAACGAAATCAAGAATGCGGTCTCCTTCAAAATCCGTAACGGCGGGATTGCCCGTGGGTGCAGTATCAGCAGGCACTTTCCAGTCCAATGGGGGAGAGACATCAAGGGAATAGGTGTTTTCGATGAGGCTTCCCCCTGGAATGGTGAGCGTCATACGGAAATCCAGACTCATGCCGAGGGTGAAGATCCCCTGCAAAGTGCGTTGAAACGATGTATTCCCCCCAGGGGGCAAGTCCAGGGCGAATGAAGCCGTGCCAATGCTGAAGTTCGGAGGGGGCCATGCTTCCAACAATCCCTGGATGGAGAGTTCGGATCGATTCACATACCCGAAGCGCAATCGTGCACGCGGTTGTTTCGGCGTAAGGTCGGATTCCGCTTCCATCCACATGCCCGCAGGCACCCCCCATTCCCGGAACGGCAGGGTTTTGAGAAGAAAGGGCTCTTTCAGTGGATCCAGGACGGCCTTATTGTTCTCTACCGGAATTGTGCGTTGTTCTCCGGAACGCAAGAGCACCACGGGCGCTGGCATTGCACGATCCTCGAGAGTGATGGTTTCCCGAAGACCGTTCCAATAGACGGCGGCGGCCCCATCACTCCCTCCAAAAATATCCACGCCCTTAAACCGCCCCACCCGGGTGAGGCCATCGAGCGGAGTTCTGCCAGTGTAGTTTTTAAACTTCTCCGGGAGCGGAGGAGCGGCTAGAATAGACGCTTCCCCCCCTTGGAGCAAAGGACCATATCTTTGTGTTTCCTGAGGCTCCATGCTCCACCAGCCTCCCTCTCGGCCATCAAGCCAAATATATCCGGTGGACACTGTTTTAGCCGCCGCCAACTGGACTCGGAACTCGTCAAGGGCATGATAGGCAACCGGCTTGCCGTCCTGGAATCCAAGAGGCTTCAGCCCCAACGCCACTCCTCCCTGCCGGTTCCAGCGTTGTTGATTCTCGGCGGTCAGATGATTCAGAAGGAAATGTTGTGTGGCGGAGGCAAAGGAGGAAATCTGCTCCGGCTTGGCCATGGAAGATTCCTCTGGTAAAAGCAAGCGCAGTGGAATCGTATCAGCCATGCCTACCGACTCAATCAGGCCTTCCAGGAGATAAAGACATAAAGGACCGGCATTGCGGAGATCCTCCAACAGAAACAGGATCTCCGCATTAGGGCAGGCGCCGATAAAGGCGCGAAGTGTCTTACGGCCAAACTCCCGCGCGCCTTTCTGCAATTCCTCGGGCGGCAACACCTTCAGGTCATACCCATCCCACCGGTAGTCATAAACAAGACTTTTCGGGCACAGGTCAAAGACAATGCCCCGCAATCCCGCCTTTTGACAAAATTCCCCGGCAGCGCGAAACCGTGCTTCCGCAGGATGCAATTGCCCCCAGGGGACGAACCACTTGTCCTCCGGTTCAAGCGCCACATAGAGAAAATTCCGGTTAATGCCCGATTCGCAAAGGCCCTTGCTTGCCAAACGGACTTCCCGGAGGAGGGGGTGCTCTTCTGAACCGTTTTCCTGAACACAACTGAGTTCCCGGTCAAGCCTGTCCCAGAGTCCATATAGAATAAAACCGTCAATACCCTTGTCATGCCAGTATTGGAGGTGATTGGCGGCAAAGGTGACATTTACCGGTGCGCACAATAGCGTTTTGGGTATTTCGGCGGGTAAAAGCACGTGTTCTTGGCTGACGAAGGCTGGCAACGACCCTCCGATCATGATGTTTGCCCAGCACAGGATTATCCATATGTTCCGTATCATGCGGGGCATTATAGCCCTATTGAGCCGCTTCTTACTACCCGTCCGGCAATCGGCAGAAAAGTCCAGGAAGGTGGCATCACTTTCCCCAGAAGCCCCGTACAAATTTAAGCGCTCTTTTTCTAACCTATTTATTTTTAATGGGTTATGTGTTTGTGAAGAGGTGGCATAGGGATTGCTCTCCTATAGAAGTCTAAAAACAAGACGAAACTGTCTGGGAGCAGGTTAATGACTCCTTTTGCCGGAGTAAATACAGATAATTTACTGGTTCAGGCGATGAAAACCGCCGAACTGAACCACCGGGTGTTGTCGCAGAACATCGCCAATGTGGATACTCCGAATTACAATTCCGTAAATCTGGATTTTCAGAAAACATTACGTGCAGCCATCGAGGGACGGGGCGGTTTCGCCCTCCGCACGGACCGACCCCGCCATCTCGATTTTTCCGAAAATCGTCCAGAATTCGAACGTCTTGCATTTTTGTCGAAAAATGACTACAATAAAGTGGACTTAGACGAGCAGATGGCCAAGCTGTCGGAAAATACTGGCAACTACACGACTTACGCGGCGTTGCTGAGTAAACGGTTTGAGATGGTCAAGAGCATGTTAAATAGCTTGGCGCGTTAAGGAGAGTTTACATGCTAGAGGCCATATCAGCCAGGGAGATCGCGGTAAGCGGTCTACGTGCACAACGTGCGCGGATGAACGTGATCGCGAATAACCTCGCGAACGTGGAGACGACCCGCACCCCGGAAGGGGGTGCATTCCGGCGGCAGATGGTAGTGTTTCGCGCGGAGCCGCTGAAGTCCGGAATGAAATCCGGGCAAGCGGGAGTACGCGTTAAAAGTATAATCAAGGATATGAGTCCGTTGCGGACGGTGTTTGATCCGAGTCACCCGGATGCGAACAAGGATGGGTATGTAAGCTATCCGAACATTAACATGTCGGTGGAGATGGTGGATTTGATATCGGCCCAGCGCGCGTATGAGGCGAATGTGGCGGTGATAGTGTCGGGCAGCCGGATGAAGCAGCGGGCATTGGAAATTTTACAACGGTAAGTGAGTGAGTACCATGGTTGATCCGCTACAAGTGCCAGGGATTGGGTTAAGGACGACGGAGGTGGGCGCAAAGCAGATGCGCCCGGCGGCGGTGCGTCCTCTGGAGGGGGAAAACAAATCGTTCAAGGATGTGTTGACCGAGACGTTGACGGAGGTGGAGCGGTTGCAGCAGGAGGCGGATACGACGATCAAGGAATTGGTGTCGGGCGAGATTAAGGATGTATCGGAAGCGATGCTGGCGGTGGAGAAGGCGGATGTGGCGTTTCAGACAATGATGACGGTCCGGAATAAAGTGATGCTGGCGTATGAAGAGATCATGCGCATGCAAATATAGACGGAAGGATAGTTTAACCGAAGATAAGGAACGCTGAACCGGAGCAGGGGTCCTGTTCATGGGCTGCACAGGATCGCGGAGCGAGCTTCGGGACAGCGAGTCCCGGCGGACGGAAGACGTCAGCCGGGTACGCGCGGAGGTTAGAGTTGAATCTCCACCGCGAAGCCTATAGGATGGTTTCGTGGTGAAAAGCTGCAAGTCAGCCGGGATGAGGTTGGGAAAGCCGCAACGATGCGGGACGTTGGGCTTTTCAGGTTCCACCTGTGGCGCAAGAGGGATGTAGCGCAGACGTGGTGGTCCGTGCATAAGGCACCGGACCGGAACATAAGGTGTGAGCCGTGGAGTTTCTTCGCCAACTGCTAAATGGCATCCGGCAAGCGTGGAAAGAGTTATCGCTGAGCGCGCGGATAAATCTGGCGCTGGCGGCGCTGGCCGTGGTGGCGGTCATTGCCTTGGTAGTGATTATGGGGGCAAAACCCCAATATGTCACGCTTTCCACGAATGTGGAGCCGTCGCAACTTCCGAAAATTGTTGATGCATTGACCGCAGAGTCGATTTCATATCAATTGGCCAATGGCAACAAAGACATATTGGTGCCAATCACCGAGCGCAGCAGCGCCCAGTTGCTTCTTGCGGAGAAGGAGTTGCCAGTGGGGCGGACCGTGCCGCCGGGATTTGAGTTATTCAAAGAGACCGAACTGATGACGAACCAGTGGCTTCAGGATGTGAAGTTCATGCGGGCGGTTCAAGGAGAACTCCAGCGGATACTCAATGCATTCGATTTTGTGGAATATTCCTATGTTCTTATCCGGGAGGCCAAGGAGGAGTTATTCGTTTCAGAACAGAAGCCGTCCGAAGCCGCGGTCACGCTGGCGATCAAACGTCCGCTTACCAAAGAAGAAGTGAAAGCGATTGTAAGTATCGTGGATCATGCGGGCGGTCCTAATCTGCATCCGGGCAATATCACGGTGACCACGACGAAGGGCGATGTGTTGTACATGCCGCCGCAGTCGGAGTTTGCGTCGCTGGCCAGTTCCAAGCTGGAACTGGTGGCGGATTGGGAAAAGCAGCGAGAGACGAAGCTGATGACGAAACTCCGGGAGATGGGGGTTCGGGGAACGGTGAGTGTGAGTGCGAAGATGGATTTTGATCAAAAAGAGAGCACGGACGAGAAGATCAGCGAAGGCACGGAACTGAGCACCTACAGCACATCGACCACCAATACGAGCACGGAAAAGCTTCCGGAAGGCGCGCCGGGCGCGTTTGCGAATCCTCCGGAGGGTACGGTCAAGCCGGGGGGTACGACGACAAATGAAGAGACTACGGAAGAAATCACGAATTATGAGCCGTCGCGGACGGTGACGAAAACCAAAACAGATCCGGGGAATGTGGTAAAATTTGTGGTGGCGATGGTGATAGAAGGCGATTACAAGGAAAGCAAGGATGATCAGGGCAACACGACGCGGCAGTATACGGGTTTGACGGAAGAGCGCAAGCAGACGTTCATGGATTTGGCGAAGGCGACGGTGGGGGAGGGCGAGATTCCCACGGAAGTTACCATTCTTGATCACCCGTTTAAGATAGATGAGTTAGCCGCGGTAACCGGCGCGGTGGAAGCAGCCCAAGGCGAGCGCCGCTGGGATCAGGCGATGCACTGGATCTGGGTAGGCATGGAAGTGGTGGCGCTGGTGATAGGGTTTTTATTTATCCGCAGACTGTTGAGCCGGGCCATCGCGATTCCGGAAGTGGCCGAAGAGGAAGAAGCCTCAGCGCTTCCGGAAGCTACGCGTGAAGATCTCCGCCGCCAGGACGTGGCGACGGAGGTGGGCCGGTTATCGGAACGCGAACCGGAAGTGGTGGCGGCTTTGCTCCGCACCTGGATAGCCGAAGGCCATGAATAAGCCCAAAAAAGAGAAAGAAGCGCTTAGCGGACGTCAGAAAGTGGCGGTGTTGCTGGCCTGCATGGGTCCGGAAGCTGCGAGCCGTGTAATGGGCAATTTGCGCGAAGACGAGGTGGATCAAATCACGCTGGATATATCTTCGCTGGGCAGTGTAGACCCGGACACCAAGGCGAAGGTCTTTGACGAATTTCATCAGATGGCGGTGGCCAAGCAGTTTGTGACGCAGGGCGGGATCGATTTTGCGAAGGATTTGCTTGAAAAATCATTTGGTTCGGAACGGGCTTTTGAAATCTTGAACCGTCTTCAAAGCAGCCTTCAGGAGGTTCCATTCCAATTTCTGAAGAAAGCGGACCCGGCGCAGATATCGAGTTTTATCCAGGATGAACACCCGCAAACGATTTCCCTGATTTTGGCGCATCTTGATCCTCCCATTGCGGCCATTGTCCTTTCAGCGCTTCCGCAAAATGTGCAATCGGAGGTGATTATGCGGATTGCGACGATGGATCGGACCGCGCCGGAAATCGTGCGGGAGGTGGAGCGTGTGCTGGAGCGCAAAATGGCGGCGGTGTTTAGTCAGGGTTTCACGTTTGCGGGGGGGGTGAAAGATGTGGCGGAAATATTGAACCGAGTGGATCGCAACGCGGAAAAGACGATTATGGCGGACCTTCAGGAAAAGGATCCGGAGTTGGCGGATGAGATAGCGCGGCTGATGTTCACGTTTGAAGACATTGTGTATGTGGATGACGCAGGCATTCAGAAGACGTTGCGCGAGATAGAGACCAAGGATCTTGCGCTGGCATTGAAATCCTCCAATGAAGAGGTACAGGAAAAGATCTTCAAGAATATGTCGGAGCGCGCCCGTGAGATGATCCGCGAGGAAATAGAATTCATGGGGCCGACACGTTTGAAGAATGTGGAAGAGGCTCAGCAAAAAATCGTGGCGGTGGTCCGGCGGCTTGAAGAAACGGGTGAATTGATTGTATCCGGACGCGGCGGCGGCGAGGCAGACGAGATCCTGGTATGATGAAGACAGCAAAGGTGATCAAACCGGGCGGACGCGCACGCGTGGATGCGCCGGGGCTGGAGGAGTTTCCGGCGCGGGAACCGGTCCGTCTGGGATTGAAGCCAGGCGGGGAGAGTGCGGAAGAACTTGACCCGCAGGCGCTTCGCGATGCCCTATTGGCGGAGGCGCGGGCGGAAGCGGAGAAGAAAATCCAGGAGGCCTATCAAGAAGCCTATCAGCGGGGGCTCCTTCAGGCACAAGAGCAGTTTGCCGAGTCAATTGGGCAGGCGGCGGAGACGTTGGCGGCGGCGGCGGCGGCGATACACGAGGCGCGGCAATCGTTTTTGGATTCCTTGGAGCCTCAGGTGGTGGAACTGGCTTCGCTCATTGCCCGGCGGGTGCTTCAGCGGGAAGTCAGGATCGATGCAGAATTAATTCATGCGACGGCGCGGCGGGCATTGGGCAAAATAGCGGATCGGCAGATAATCACAGCGCGGGTGCATCCCCGGGATCTGGAGGCGTTGCGGCTTCACAAGATTACGCTGTTGGAAGATTTTGAGGGCGTGGAAGAACTTACCATCGAGGCGGACGACACGGTTAATCCGGGGGGTTGTGTGATTGAGTCGCGGTTAATGCAGGCGGACGCCCGTCTGGACACTTTGCTTTCCACGGTGTTGGAATCCCTGGCGGGGAATGCATGAGTTCGATAGATCTAATGCCGTATTGCCAGCGGGTACAGGGGGAGGACCCGCTCTTCGCCTATGGAAAGATCGTGGATGTTGTGGGGTTGACGTTGCAGGCGACGGGGCCACCCATGAAGATTGGCGATCTGTGTTATGTGCGGCCGCGCGATGTTTCTACCAGGATTCCAGTGGAGGTGGTGGGGTTTAGGGACGATCGGATTCTTTTGATGCCATTGGGCGACATGCGGGGGATTGGTCCGGGCAGTGTATTGATTCCCACGCACAGACCGCGGATGGTGCGGGTGGGTCCTGCACTGCTGGGACGTGCCATAGGCGGTTTGGGTCAGCCCATAGATGGCGGTCCGCCTGCGGAGTGGACCACAGAAATGCCCTTGTTGTCGGCGGCGCCGCCCCCGATGGAACGCCAGCGCATCACGGAGCCCATCGCGACGGGCATCCGTGCGATAGACGCATGTATCACGTGTGGCAAGGGGCAGCGTGTGGGCATCATGTCGGGGAGTGGTGTAGGGAAAAGCAAGCTGATAGGGATGATTGCACGAAACACGAATGCGGATGTGAATGTGATTGCCCTGGTGGGGGAGCGAGGCAGGGAAGTACGGGACTTTATCGAACTGGATCTTGGCCCGGAAGGATTGAAGCGGTCGGTGGTGGTGGTGGTGACCTCGGATGAACCGGCGTTGCTTCGCTTGAGTGGCGCTTATACCGCCACGGCCATAGCGGAATGGTTCCGGGGGCAAGGGTTGGACGTGATGTTGATGATGGATTCGATTACGCGATTCGCCATGGCGCAGCGGGAGGTGGGGTTGGCGATAGGCGAACCACCGACCACCAAGGGATATCCGCCGTCGGTATATGCCCTGTTGCCTAAATTGCTGGAGCGGGCGGGCACGGCGCAGTGCGGCAGCATAACGGGTTTTTATGCGGTGCTGGTGGAGGGCGACGATTTGAATGATCCCATCGGGGACGCGGTTCGCAGCATTACGGACGGGCACATTGCATTGTCCCGGCCTTTGGCGACGCGGGGCCATTATCCGGCGGTGGATGTGCTGGAAAGTGTAAGCCGTTCGATGCTTGAAATTACCTCGGAGAATCATCGCAAGCTGGCCACGCGGGTCCGCCAGATTCTGGCCACATACCGGGACGCGGAGGATCTGGTGAATATCGGGGCGTATGTAGCGGGGAGCAATCCTGAAATTGACATGGCCTTGCGTTTGATGCCGAAGATACGGGAGTTTCTTCGTCAAGACTTGTATGAGAAATCGCCGTTTGAAGCGCTGGAAGCCCAAATGACCGGGGCATTGCGCGGATAATGGACGGCCTATTGCGGAGAAGACGCGAGAGGGCTATAGTAATGCTGGAAAGCCGGTGAACACAGTATGGCGCTGCAACGGACATTTCAGTACAGCACGTTATTGCGGATACGCAAGCGTCAGGAGGATTTGAAGGCCATGGCGCTGGCGGAAGCGCGCCGCAAGGTACGGCGCGCGCAGGATCAGCGGAGCGCGATTATAGAGGAACAACGGCGCACGCTGGATCAGGCGGGGGAATTGAGCCTGCATGAATTCGATGCCAGCGATGTGCGCCGGTATTATCAGTATGAGCGTCATCTTGCGCGGCTGGCCGTGTCAAAGGATGCAGAAATCCGGCAATTGGAAAAGACTGCCGATCACAAGCGGCTGGAATTGGAAGAGGCCACCAAGCGCAAGCGCATCATGGAGAAGCTGAAGGAACGTCACAGCGCAGCCTTTCAGGCCTATCTCCAGAAAAATGAGCAGCGGTCGCTGGATGAAGCGGCCACTAATTACGCCGCCCTGGGCCTTTCACCGCAAAGCGTTGCTAAGGCGCGGAAGAAGGAGCAGAAGAAGCCATGAAATTCGTTGTATTGGCGATGATAGGGGTGCTTTCCTTCGCGGGGGCGTTTGGCGCCGCGCTTTGGGCTACGGGCATGCTCTCCAGCGAAGGGCTGAAAAAAGCCGGCGAAACGCAGGAATCGGTGCAAAAAACAGCCGTAGCGGAAGCCGGGGATCCGCTCAGCGCGCTGGCCCAGCAATTAAAGAAAAAGGAAAATGATCTAAAGGAGCGGGAAGCGCAACTTCAGCAGCGCGATGCGCAAGTGGTTCAGCGGGAACAAGAGCTTGTGCAAATGCAGAAGAAGCTGGAAGATCTTCAGAAACAGATTCTGGGCGGGCTGGATGATGCAAAGAAAGAACGCCAAACCCGTTTAGAAACGATTGCCACAACGGTATCCGCGATGAAGCCGGACAAAGCCGCAGAACAACTGGAGAACCTTCCGCCGGAAGATGCGGCCGCCATCCTGAATCTCGTTAAACCCAAAGAACGAGGCAAAATTGTGGAGGCGATGAAAACCGAGGCCGCCACGCGCATCCTGCGCATCCTTCAAGAACCCACCATCTGACGCAGTTCTCTTTCTCTTTCCATCGGTAAAAAACGGGTTTCTCTTTACTTCTTCATCACAAAGAGCCTGTTATGTTTTTTGTTTTACCGGTCTTTTTAAATCTCTGTTTGAAAGGAGGTGAATTATGCATGTATATCGAAATGATGCAACAAATCCAACCTGAAGTGGATGCGGCCAACCTGCCATTGTCCGAAGGAAGTTCTACGAGCAATCCCCCCGGGGACATGGGCTTCGCCCAAATCTTTACGGAGGCGCTTTCGGAAGGTTCTTCGACCCCGGAAGATCCCGGATCGGAAGAAGGCCCCTTCCATGCCGCCACTGGTATTGATTGGAGTCAAGCCCTTGCGCTCATGGCGATGGCAATGCCTGTAACGTCCGAATCCATTCAGACCACCGTGGCGTCAACCATTGCGTCTGCTCCGGAAGAATCGGCTTCCGTGACCGGTGAACGTATGCCACCGGCGGCGGTTGCCCTTCCTGAACAAACGGACGCCATGCTGGAAATGGTTTCTGCGGCAACGGAAGAATCGTTGGGAACACTTTCCTCCGTCCAGATCATGGACGAAGCGAGTGCGCTCCCGTCAAACGTTGTTGAGGAAACGGCTCTTCCAGAAATAGTGCCGCCAGGCACTCCGCGGCCGCTGGTTGTGGCTGACCTGGGAATCGTGATGACGGAGATCCCAGAAACACAGGCCGTGCAATCAACGGCGGAGTATAAGACCATTGGTTCGCCAGCGCATGTGGTTGCGACAACGGAAACGCCTGGAGACGTTTCACCGGCGGTTGTAAGCAAGGCTGAGTATGTGGTGTTGCCTTCGCTTGCGGCCAAAGAGACTCCTGTACATAAAGAAAGTGCGGGAGCTTCTGAAAGCAAGTCAACCGCCGGCGAGACAAAGGCGGGGTCCGCCGGGAACCCAGTGCCCGGGGCTGTGACCGCTTCGTCGGCAGAGGTTTCCGGAGATACTCCGATGCCCCCAGTGACTGCATCGAAAGAAGCCGTTGCTACGGAGCCTGCCCAGGAGGCCATGAGTTCCAAGCCATGGCCTTCCGTGGAAGTGAAGCCTCTTCCCCCGCCGGATCTGGCGCCGTCAAAAACAACTTCACTTCAACCTTCCGTTAATCCAGCGTTGTTTGCACAGACGCTGGAATCGGACGCCGTGGCACAGCGGGTACAGGAAAAAACCGTGGCACGCGCGGGTGAAGATCTGAAGGCGGCATCGGACACAACGCTTCGTATTCCGGCTGGTTCAACAGAGGCGCCTTCCGCACAGACTCCTGGCGCGCCCATGCTGATGGATCCGTCGAAAGCTTCGAGCACGTCTCTGGCCTCTCCAATGTCAGACACACCAGCTCCTTCCGGACAGGCCACGCTGCAAACACTTGATGCGTTTACGGTCAAGAGTGTGCGGTATCTGGCGGGTCGTGGGGAGAATATGCTGAGTGTGCGGTTGATTCCCGAATCGCTGGGGGAAATGCACATCGAAGTGCACAGCCGCGGCGATGACCTCACAATCCGTCTGGTATCGGCCAACCCTGTGGTGCGTGACACACTGCAGTCCCAATTGCCGGGACTGCGGGATGCGTTGTCACAGGATGGTCTGGAGGTAGGCCAGGTGGAAATTGCCTCGACCACCAGCCAGAACGCTGGACAAGGCAGTTGGAACAGCCAACAGGCGGGACAGCAAAACATGCCGGCCCGGGTTCCAACGTATTACACCAAATCGTATGCGGATCCAGTGCAAACGGTATTGCCAACATTCCGGCAATTGCCAGCGCACCAGGGTTCATTGAATGTGTTTGTATAGAAAGGAGCCGAAAACACATGAATGCATTAGTGACGTTTCGCGCAAACGGTGCGGGCACGCTTGGGGTGAACCCCGCGCAGCGGGAAGAGGCCTGGCAACAGGTAACTTCGTTGCTGCGTACGAAATTGCTCGCCGTGCAAAAGGCGGCGGCCAACGCCGCGGCCAGCACGAGCGCGTCCGCCAAGACAACATCAAAAACGCCCACGGCGGCCACGTCTGCGGCGGCCAACGCTGCAAAATCGGCGGCGGCGGCCAAGTCCTCGGATACGGCGAGCGGCACGCAGACACTGGACCGGGACGCGTTTTTACAGTTGTTGGTAACGCAGATGCAGAATCAGGATCCACTGTCGCCGATGGACAACACGGAGATGATCGCGCAGTTGGCCCAGTTTTCCGCCCTCGAACAGATGAATAATCTGAACGAGAGTTTTGAGACCATGAACACAACGATGGAGTATCTCACGGGCAATGTGGACCAACTGAATTTCATATCCGCGCAAGGCATGCTGGGCAAGTGGGTCCAGGGCATCAATGTAGAAGGCACGGTATCCTCGGGCATTGTGGAGTCGGTCACGCTGGACGGAAGCATTGTTATCCTGACCGTGGACGACAAGTTCATGCCCATGACGGGCGTGCTGAGCATAGCGGCTGAAGCGCCTTCCGAAGAGGATACGACAACCACGGAGAAGAAGTCGTCATGATTGATGCGCTGCAACTCCGTTCCGTGACGGCTTCCCCCCCGGAGATGTCCGGAAAATCCATACGGCATCCGGTGGCGGAGCAGTTTGCCCTGGTATTGGAGCAAACGCTTCGTCAGAAAAGCGGTATTCGCTTTTCCGCACATGCGCGTCAGCGTTTGGAAAGCCGGGGGATCGAGCTATCCGAAGAAGAGATGAAGGGCATCGGCAAGGCGATGGATCAAGCCTCGGCGAAAGGCGCCCGGGAATCTCTGTTTCTGTTGGGGCGGGTGGCCCTCGTGGTCAACGTGCCCAACCGCACCGTAATTACCGCACTTCCGAATCAGGAGGCGGAAAATAGCGTATTCACCAATATTGACAGTGCCGTGGTGGTGCCGAATGTACCGGTATCATCACCCTCAACCGAATCCAACAGGCCGGCCCCCCTTTGGGGAGGCCTGAGCGCCGCCGAATGACTGACGCGGCGTGATTAGAAGGAGCAAGATACTATGGGAACAGCATTATTTACAGGCGTGACCGGGTTGCAGGCGCATCAGCGCCGGCTCGACGTGGTGGCGGCGAATATCGCCAATGTCAACACCGTCGGGTACCGCAGTTCGCGCGCGCTTTTCCAAGACCTGTTTTCACAAACGCTTCGAGGCGGTTCCGCACCGGTAGGGACGTTCGGCGGGACGAATCCTCAGCAGGTAGGCCTGGGCGTTCAGATTGCCAGCATAGACGTGGATTTTGATCAGGGTTCGCTGCTGACCACGGGCGTATCCTCCGATTTGGCCATCCAAGGCAATGGCTTCTTCGTGCTCAGCGATGGCACGAAGCGCGCTTTTACACGGGACGGATCATTCACGCTGAATGCGAATGGTTTGCTGATCGATCCGGGCACGGGCATGCGGGTACAGGGCTTCCTGGCCGATGATCAGGGCAATATAGACACGAATGTGGTGGCGTCGGACATTCTCATACCGCTAGGCGGCCTGGGGATTGTGCGCCCGACAACCGAGGCCACGCTTATCGGCAATTTGAACGCAGATGCCCCCAGTTCGCCTGCCACTCAGGTGTTGCGCACGTTTGAGTTCTATGATTCGCTGGGCACCGCGCGCGAGGTGACGGTTACCTTCACCAAGCAAGCCACGCCCGCCAATACATGGACATGGGAAGCCAGCTATGACTCCACAAGCAGCGGTACCACAACCGTTGGAAGTGGAACCTTGACCTTCCAGAGCGATGGCACGCTTCCCGCGAGCACCATAGGCAATATTAGCATCGCAGGGGCGTTGATGAATGACACGGGCGGCGAACCGGCTGATCTGAATGTCGCTCTGAATTTTTCATCCATCACGCAACTTTCAACGGGCGATGAGCAAACGAGCGATATAACGCTTCGTAATCAGGATGGGTTCCCCCGCGGTGTATTGCAAAGCTTTAACATTGGCTCCGGCGGGAAGATCAATGGCGTATTCAGCAATGGCCTTACCCGGGTAATTGCACAAGTTGCGCTGGCCAACTTCTCAAATGTCGGCGGCCTGATGCGCGATGGGAACAACATGTTTCTGGAAACCCCCGCCTCCGGCACCGCGCAGATCGGCGCACCGGAACAAGGGGGCCGCGGATCGGTAACAGGCGGCGTTCTTGAAAACTCGAATGTGGACCTGGGCCGTGAATTCAGCAATCTAATCATCACGCAACGCGGATTCCAGGCTAATGCCCGCACCATTACGGCGGCGGACACGTTGCTTCAGGAAACCGTGAATCTGGTCCGGTAATATCGAATAATGTTTTGGGGGCGCGCCTGCGCGCGCCCCCAGCCATGAATTTTGATTTCCTGGGGCAAGGCTCATGACAAGAGACGGATTGGGTTGAGCCTGGGCGGATTTCGTGCCCGTAGACGCGCACCCAGGGCTAATGATAGAATCGGACGCGGGACAACAGACATTGAGTCCATCGGCAGCGCCGGCATAACACAAGGCATACTGTATGGATATTGCAACCATTATTGGTTTTGTGGCGGGGATATTCCTCGTTGCCATCACAATTTTCATGGGTGGCAATGTGGGTGTCTTTTTTAACGCGCCTTCCTTCATTCTAGTGGCAGGGGGCACGCTCGCGGCCACGCTGATCAACTTTCCCCTGAGCGACGTGCTTAGCGTATTCACCACGGTCAAGAACTCGTTTATCCAAAAAGCCTCCACGCCGGAACGGCTTATTGAACACATGGTGGAAATGTGCATTGTAGCCCGGCGGGAAGGGATTCTGGCGCTGGAGAGCTATGTGAAAAACACCCAGGATGAGTTTCTGGAGCGCAGTCTCCAACTGGCCATTGACGGAACACCTTCGGATCTGCTGAAGGATATTCTCACGTCGGAAATTGCTTTTATGGAGGACCGGCACACGATGGGCCAGAGCATTTTGAGCGCCATGGCCCTCTATTCTCCCGCTTTTGGACTGATTGGCACGGTCATCGGGTTGATTCAGATGTTAACGACAATGGACGATCCCTCAAAGGTGGGGAGCGGGATGGCGGTGGCGTTGATCACCACCTTGTACGGGGTAATCATGGCGAATGTGCTCTTTCTTCCGACGGTGGGGAAATTGAGGGTGCGCACGGCGATCGAGTTGTTGCACCGGGAAATCATAATCGAGGGGATACTTTCCATTCAGAGCGGTGATAATCCGCGTATTCTCGAGAACAAACTCAAGTCGTTTGTGTCGCCGGCCATCCGTGCGCGGGTACGAAAGATGCGGTGATATGGGAAGATACAACCACAAGCAAACACCTCCCCAGCCAGGGGCGCCGCTCTGGATAATTTCGTATGCGGATATGATGACGCTGTTGCTGGCGTGCTTTGTCATGGTGCTTTCCTTCTCCACGGTGAATAACAAGACATTTAGCGAGGCGGCGGTGTCCATTCGCACTGCATTTGGCGTGCTTCCGGCGTCCGGGCTGGTGCCTTCCCCCGTTATAAGAAGCCAGCGGCGCCCTGTCAATGCGGTAGAGGAATCGGCCAACCGTCTCCGCAGTTTGTTGGAAAAGGAAGGTTTCACGCGGCAGGCGAAAATTGAATATGATGCAGTGGGGGGGCTGAAGATAAGTTTGCCCAGCGCATTTTTATTCGATCAGGGCAGTGCGGCCTTGCGTCCGGAAAGTTTGCCGATATTCCGGAATATCTCGGCGGTGCTAAAAGAATTGCCGGATACGTTTATAGAAGTGCGGGGCCATACCGATACGGAACGGCTTACCGATACCTCGCGTTTCCGGGATAATTATGATCTGAGTTATTTCCGCGCCGATGCGGTGGTTCGGCAGATCAACGCCGGAGGCGTTCCGCTGGAACAGTTTGAGATCGTTGCCTGCGGCCCCAATCAGCCGCTGGCATCCAACGCTTCGCCGGAGGGGCGCACGTCCAATCGGCGGGTGGAGATTTTCGTGCGCGGATTGGTGGACAAGAGTAGAATAGAAATGTTTCGCGAAGGACTGGCAGGGCCTGGTACGGAAGCGCCGGCCACGCCCGCAACGATTCCCCGTGAATTGAACTCATTAAGGTGATTGTATGGCGGATACGAAAAAAACAGAAGAAAAAGAAGCGCCCGCGCCACAAAAATCATCTTCGCTGGTCAACTATATCATCCTGGCAACAGTGATGGTGCTGGTACCGGCGGGGATTGCGGTAGCCCTTGTGCTGTTTGTGGTTCAACCGCGGCTGGCGGCGCCGCCGGCAACGCCACAACATGAGGAAAATGCGGAAGAGGCCTTTCCCGCGGAAGCGTTTACCGTGGATTTTGATGAAGCGCAGGCCAATGTAATGACGGATAATCCCAATGCGCCCGCGCCCCTGTTGACGTATGCCGTGAGCATGGTGATGACGGGGGGGGAAGCCGGCAGTGGCGGTGGCGGACACGGGGGGGGTGGAGAAGATGCACGCGTGAAACTCATCAAAGGAAAGCAGTCTTTCTTTACAGCGATGCTGGGAAAGCTTCATCGCAACCGCACCCGTAAAGAACTGAATGACCCGCAGGTTCAGGAAAGCATCCTGAAACAGGCGAAACAGGAAGCCAATGTGCTGCTTAAGAAGCTGTTTCCTGAAGAAAACATGCAGGTGCTTGAGGTTATGTACACAAAATATGCGATATTTGATTTATGAGCCCAGCACAATCCACACCGCGAAATGAATCGCCCGATCCCGCCAGGGACGAGGAGCTTGTTCCGGTCCAGGCCACCGGGGAAAGCCTGGACATTAACGATCTGCGTCCGGTGAAGTTGAATGTATCGGCGGACTTGGGCACGTGCCCCCTGCTTGTTAGGGAAGTGCTTGAACTTAAGCGTGGTTCAGTCTTGCCGTTGAACAAACTGGCGGGAGAGATGGCGGATATCAGCGTAAATGGAATTCCCATGGCGCGGGGGGAAGTGGTGGTGCTGGGGGATTCGTTAAGCATCCGCATCGCGGAAATTTTCGGGGCGGGAGAAAAAGAAGGCGGAGGTTATGAATAGACTTGGGCTTGTGTTGCTGATGGGATGCTGCGTAGCGTTGGGTGCGTGGCCGCAATCTCAGCAGGCTTCATTCCAGGCAACAACACCTCCGAAAGTGGATATAGCATCCCCTCAAGGAAATGCAGGGGCAGACCAGGAAAATACACCGGCTTCACGGGAGAATTCAGCGCCGCAGCAAAAAGACGCCTCCGGGCCCAAGGAGGTTCCGGAGTACTTTAAGGAACATCAAAAGATCTGGGATGAACCGTTGGCCGAGACGGCCAATCCAGCAGCCGCGGCGGCTACGCCGGCAAAAGAACAAGGATGGAACACCTATATCCCGCGCACGATTATGGGACTCTGTATCGTGTGCGGGATAATTATTTTAGGGGGCGTCTTGATGAAAAAATATGGCCGGCACACCCCGCTGTTAGCGGGGCAGCGGCTTGGGGTGGTTCTAGGGAAGGTGTACCTTACGCCGAAGGTGAGTCTTCATTATGTGAAATCGGGGGGGCGGGTGCTGGTGATTGGCTTGACGCAGAACCAAGTGTCGCTGATCACTGAATTCGAGGCAGGGGCTTTTGAGTCCGCGTTGGAATCTGAAGAAGTTGCGCCGGAGAAAGGGGCGAAACATCCCGGCAATTTTATGGAACAGCTTCGCACCCAGGTAAAAAAAGAAACCGGTGTCACTGGCCGTGCGGACGAGGACCTCGCCGAATTGCGGGGCGATATTCAGCGGCTCCAACGCTATTTACAGGAAAGCGCACGTGAATCGAATGAGCGCTAAGGGCGTTTGCCTGATACTGGCCGTGGTGTTTTTCTGCGGCATGGGCGGCGCGTTTGCGCAGGAGCGTCCAAACCCGCTGGGCGTGGATTTGCTCGAAGGCGCGCGGCGCGCCGTGGATCAGGAAAATATTTCCACGTCGCTGGTGATCGTCTTTCTCATCACGATCCTGTCGCTGGCTCCGGCGATTCTGGTGATGACGACCTCGTTCACCCGCATCATTGTGGTGTTCGGCTTTCTGCGGCAGGCGCTGGGCACGCAACAAACCCCGCCTAACCAGGTATTGATCGGGCTGGCGCTTTTTCTCACGTTTTTTATCATGACGCCCACGTACCAGCGGGTGAATGATGAAGCATTGCAGCCGTATCTGCGCGGTGAGTTTCAAAATCAAAACCAGGCCCTCACGGCGGCGATGAAGCCCATCCGTGAATTCATGCTACGGCAGGCCAAACCGAAAGATTTGAAGACGTTTATGCAAATGGCGAAACTGGGCCGGCCCAATACGCCCGATGACGTTCCCACGCATGTGCTTATCCCCGCATTTGTGTTGAGCGAACTCACGACGGCGTTTTACATCGGCTTTGTGATCTACATTCCTTTCCTGATTATTGACATGGTCGTGGCGAGCACATTGATGGCCATGGGCATGATGATGCTTCCCCCCATATTTGTTTCGCTGCCGTTCAAAATCGTCATGTTCGTGCTGGCCGACGGCTGGAACCTGCTGATCGGCTCGCTCGTCAGGAGTTTCCAATCATGAACGAAGGCGTCAAAAAAGTCCTTATTTTTATTGTTGTCATGGTGGTGGTGATTCCGCTTATTCCAATGATTCTGCCCAAGCCCATGACCTTTGACCGGATAAAAACAGGGCTGGAAGCCAAATTTACGTTGGACGATTATAATGAAGCCGCGCAACCCATGTTGCAATCCATCGCGCAGGTCAACATGTATATCGATTCCGCGCAGGTCAGCATCCTGCAATACGATGACGAGGGGAAAATCGTCAAACAGCGCGAATACCAGAAAAAAGATGCTGGACAAGCCATTGTGGAAACCTGGGGATTGGCCCAATCGCTGGGCGCCGCGATTCCCAAGGAAACCCCCAGCCTGTGTGATCGCAGGGGAATGTTTCTCATTATCGCCACCGGCCCGGATAAGGAACTTCTTAAACGCATTATCGATACGTTTAAGAGCCTTTAGCCTGGATTTCGGTCTTCTTCCCTGGATACTGGGGGGCTGGGGCGGGGTGCAGCAGCCACTTTTCCTATCCCTAAACCCCACATCCTAAATCGCAGGAATCATTCCGGTTCCCAGTAGTATTTGGCGATGGCTTCTTTGATGTCAGAAGGGGTGACGACCACGATCTCGACTTTACGGTTGGTGGTGCGTTCCACATCTTCGATAGCCAATAGGTCCAGGGGGTTGACCATGGCGAGGATGAGTCCTTCGTCAGTGGTACGCACGGGCAGGCACTGATGCTGGTTGGCTGGGCGCTCCTGGTCGCGTTCGCGGTGTCGGCAA
>ERZ795059.484-NODE-484-length-52338-cov-14.961249_pt1 | contig 52338 bp, 38 predicted proteins | sample MGYA00375143_ERZ795059 | MGnify/ENA primary metagenome ERZ795059 (study PRJEB30188, sample SAMN05720168) | activated sludge metagenome | isolation source: Anaerobic digester | place: USA | collected 2015-01-07 ... | reverse complement strand
GCAGTTCAAGCGCGCTGTCGATATTGGCTATATCCAGATCGGCAAGAGCGCTGTGAAGACCGCCTAAGAGCTTGGCGCCGTAGAAGATGATCAGCTTGTCAACCAGCTGTTGATTGATGAAAGCCGCAGCCAGCGGACCCGCTGATTCCAGCATCACGCTGTAATATCCCAGCTCGTGCAAGACCCCCAGCGCTTGTCTGAGGTCAAGAAGCTCGTTTTGCGAATCAACACAGGCCAGCCGCACTCCCAAACCTCTGAGCACCGCGGCTTTACTCTGGATAGTGGCATCACTGGCATGGCTGTGGACCACCAGAAGGGGAGCGGTATCGATGGATTTGATCAAAGCGCTGTCCAGTGGAATATCCAGATAGGCATCCAGCACCGCTCTCAGAGGCTGGCGTTTGATCCTGGGCAGCCGGACCGTGAGCAGAGGATCGTCTTTCACCACGGTAGAAATGCCCACCAGCATCGCATCCACTTCCTGCCTGAGTTTGTGGGTGTAAATTCTTGAGCTCTGATTGCTTATCCAGCGGGAGGAGCCATCCGCGGCGGCATATTTTCCGTCCATGCTGAGCGCGCTTTTGAGGATCACAAAGGGCCTGTCTTTCTGGATGCGGCACAGAAAATATTCCAGTTGGCGGCTGATCTGTTCCCTCAGAAATCCCCATTCGACCTGGATACCGGCTTCCCGCATGGATATGATGCCGGGGCCGGGAGTGTCTATATCGCTGTTGACCAGTGGATTGGGATCACGGATGCCGAAAAAGACGCGTTTGATCCCTGCCTGGATGATGGCATCGGTGCAGGGGGGCGTCTTGCCATGATGGGAGCAGGGTTCCAGGGTCACAAAGAGATCAGCGCCTTTAGCTCGTTTCCCGGCTTTTTTGAGGGCCTGCACTTCCGCGTGATCTGATCCGCAGGCCTGAGTATGGCCACTGGCGATGATCCTGTCATCTTTGGCGATCACGGCTCCCACGAAAGGATTGGGAGAGCAGAGTCCACGAGCTTTTTCGGCTTCCCGGATGGCCTTTTTCATCATCTGATGGATGCGCTGCCGCTCCGTGCTCACGAATAACGCTCCAGGTTCTTGGCGGCCAGTTCATAGCTGGGGTCCAGAGTCAAAATCTCACGCCAGAGTGCTTTCGCGGCTTCGAGCTCTCCCTTGCCGGCAAAGCAGGCTGCCAGATTGTTTTTCACGTTGAGATCATCCGGATGCCGGGCATACAGGTATTCGAACCAGTATTGTGCTTCCAGTGCCCGGTTTTCACTCAGGTTCAGGCTTCCCAGCGAAAAAGCGGGAGCATAGAAATCGTTGTCCAGCGCTATAGAATTGTAATACTCCACTTTAGCTTTATCATACTGCTTTACCAGCTGCCAGTAAAGGGCCAGATAATACCGCAGATCCGCACTATCGGGATAGAGGAACATGTTTCTTTCCAGCAGTTCCCAGGCCCCGGCATCTTTGCCGGCACCCAATTTCTCCGCCAGCGCGGTGTGGAGAGCGTTCTGAGTGTAAAAGAGGCTGGGGTTGCCGTTCAGCTGTTGCCTCAGTTGCCAGGAGCCGTTGATATTGGAGAAGATCAGGGTCCAATCGTGCTTGCGGTTGATCTCCACATACACCAGTGCCGTGATGCCGTCATCGGCCAGGCCGGCATGAATGAGACTGTGATGCTTGATCTTATTGAGAATGGGAACGGCGGAGATGATTTCCTGGTATCTCATGCTCAGATCAGGATCGTCCGCCTGATTGACCGTCATCGGTCTCAAGGCATGCCAGTCCAGGACGGAAGCGGCATCCAGATAGCGGGCCGCGATCGTTTCCGGGTCCTCTTTGGCGGTTTCTTCCTGCCTGGGCAGGTGGAGTTTTTCCAAAAGGTAATTCATGGGAAACACGCTGGGATAACGAAAACCACTCAGCCAGTCCAGCAAGCGTCCAGGGTCTTTAAGTGCCAGCGTGGCGGGAGTTTGACCTTCCAGCAGGGCTTGAGGGATATTGGTCCAAAGGTCTATATAGTACTTGAGCGCTTGGGTAAATTCCGTGGCGGAATCAGCTTTGAAAGCTGGGAAGGGGCTATGCTCCTGGTCATCTTTGCGCGGAGCGTAGGCACAGGAATCGGGACAGTGCAGATCGGCCCTCATCTCGTTGCAACAGCGCCAGCCGATGTCTTTACGCTTGCGGGGGCAGGGCCTGAGGGCCTTTTCGTCCCGGCAGATCTTGCAACGGTCGTTTTTTGGCAGGCTCAGCATGGCGGCTCCGGAATGGGGGGATTGATCCGTTTAAAAGCGGAGCGCCGCATCAGTTGGCTGGCCCGGTCGAAATCTGCCTGGCTGTAGGGAAGAGCAGGAGACCAGGTCTGGATGTTCCGCTCCGTGAGGTCAAAGAGCGCCTCATCGAGGTTTTTATAGCTGATGCCCATTTCCGCTTCATCGGTTTGGCCGCTCCAGAGATCGGCACTGGGAGCTTTTGCTATGATTGAAGTCGGGATCCTGAGCCTGGCAGCCATGGCCTTCACCTCAGTTTTGTAGAGGTGACCGATCGGCTCGAGCGCGCAGGCGGAATCGCCATATTGGGTGAAGTAACCCACTAGAAGCTCACTGCGGTTGCTGGTGCCAATCACCAAAGCCCGCAGCGAGGCAGATTGATCGAATAGCACGCACATCCTGGCCCTGGCCATCCAATTACCCCGGCGCAGCTGATCTGCTCCAGGCTCATAGTCATCAAAGTAAGTATCTGTCCAGGTGCTGATTGGGATCACCCGATGCGGAATTCCAATCGCGGTGACCAGTTCCAGAGCGTGAGCCAACGAATTGGGATCGCTAGCTTTATAGGGCAGCATAAAACCCCAAACGTTCTCAGGTCCGAGGGCTTTGGCCGTCAAGGCGGCTGAAACCGCGGAATCTATTCCACCGGAGAGTCCGATCACGGCTTTGTCGAATCCCGCCCTGCCGAAATAGTCTCTGATAAAAGAGCAAACCCGCTCTATTTCTTTATCAATGTCGATATTCCTCATTTTGTAAACCTCTTTGGGGATTCCCCTCGAACGGGAAAACCATGTGGTGAGCGGCGAACCGCTACACAGAGGACAGCCTGCGCGCGGACTGCTTTATCGTCAAGCGGAATGTGCGCATCCTAATCGGTTTTACAGGCTATGTCTGAGAATGTATCTTGCCTTGGGGCTTCAGCCTGGATATCTTGTAAGTATGTGATAAGTACACAAACACTCGCTAACAATGGAGATATCATGCAAGATAAACTCAGCAAGATTTATGAACAGATAAAAAAAGCCAACGAATGCAGCCTGGGGCCGAGAGCTTACCGGGACACCGACGCCCAAAGAATCAAGAGCGAGAACGAAGACGAAATGCGCACGCGCTTTGCCGTGGACAGAGACAGGATTCTCTACAGCGGAGCTTACCGGCGTTATCATGGAAAAACCCAAGTGTTTTCTTTTACCAACCTTATCGATGAGGAGATGACCAACCGCAATCTCCACATCGCCTATGTATCCCAGATCTCACGCACGATCGGTAAGTATCTGGGCCTCAACACGGAACTGATCGAGGCCATCGCTTTGGGACACGATCTGGGCCACGCGCCCTTTGGTCACGACGGTGAGAAAGCGCTGTCCAACAGCTGCGTCGAACACGGCATCGGCCACTTTCATCACAACATTGAATCGCTGCACATTGTGGACCATATCTCCCGCAAGGGCAGAGGTTTGAACCTCAGTTTTCCGGTGCGCGACGGCATCATTTCCCACGATGGCGAGGTGCACAACACCCAACTGAAACCTGAACAGGGCAAAGATGAGGCCCGGATCCAGAGCTACATCCTGGAAAAGAAAGCGGGACGTGACTTTAGCTGGATGCCAGCCACTCTGGAAGGCTGCGTGGTGAGGATCACGGACACGATCGCCTATATCGGACAGGACATCGAAGACGCCATCCGCTATAACATCCTGAAGCGTGAAGACCTGCCCAAAGAGGTGACGGATAGACTGGGAAACACCAACAGCCAAATCATCGATACACTGATAAAGAGCGTGATTGTAAATAGTTATGACCAGGATTGGATAGCCTTTGATGAGGAAAGCTCTTACTACCTGCTGGAGCTCAAGAAGTTCAACTACAAACACATTTACACCGATGACAACGTCAAGAAATCCAACCTGATCATCTATCGCACAATGGGGATGCTGTTTAACATGTATCTGGAAGATATCAAAAAGGGCAACCGCTCCTCCAAAGTATTCAAGCACTTCCTGGACCATAAAGTGGACGCCTATCGCGAAGGTTTCAGCCCGGCCGAGCAAGTGAGAGACTTCATCGCCACGATGACAGACCGCTATTACAACGAGGAGATCAAGGACCATTTTCTGCCCTGGAAGTGGTAGATAACTCATTGCAATAAAAGGATACAGAGCGGGAAAGCTCACAGAGCGCGGAGGCACGAATATCCTCCGAAGTACGCTCTGGGCTAAGCGGAACACTTTCGATTCACCTTTGTCCCAAACATGTAACTCACCAATGTGCAAACCACTCTGCAGTTTCGGCATATCAGAATAGACCAGTTTACAAATCGTTTTGCACCGACCGAAGAGCTTGGCAATAAACTGACGAAACCAGAGACTAACAGAGCCCCGTTGGAGTTCAGGCGGCCACGCTAAGAGTATATATGGCAGCGATATGCTGGTAGCTTGGACTTCAACCAGATCACCCGCGCGATCATAGGCTTCGATGTGCTGCACGCAAGTCCAAAGGCCCGTCAGGTATAGAGATAAACGTATAATCTATTCATAGGCTTAGAACTCCACGACGGCCAAGGTGGTATTTTTACAAGCTTCAAAGCCAGCGTACCAGCCTGTGCAACGGTCGCCATGATTTTGTCCGCATGCTCTGCATCCTTGCGCTTTGATCTCCGTGCCGATTTGGAATCCGATGCTTGCTTCCTTACTTATGGGCCTCATTCCCGGGTAGAGCTCATCCTACTCAAGCCGAACGAGATTGGGGATGGGTAAGCTGAGACTCAGGCAGGGACAGCATAAAGGGATAAGGGCAGGATTGGCGTGATTCGTCTCAAGGAGATCATTTCCAGGAATCATATCCAGTTTCCAGCTTGATTCAAGCTTAGTCCGCCCTTAATCCTATTACGGAGTCATTACGGACTTAGTCCGTAATAAGTCCGTAATAAGTCCGTAATAACACCGTAATGCTATTAAGAGAGAATGTGGAGACAACTATTGATGCACCAAAACGAGAGGTGTGAAAAGGGATGGCTGCAGATTTGACTTGACACGGAACAGCAGAAAAAAAAACTGGTCTCACTCGGTGGCGAGATAGCTCAGCCGGTAGAGCAGAGGCCTGAAAAGCCTTGTGTCCCCAGTTCGATTCTGGGTTTCGCCACCATAGATTTGGCGCTTCTTGCGAAGCGCCTTTTTGCTATAAACTATGAAATATCTCCTGCATGGCCTCCGCTTTCCAGTCTGCCGGGATTATGATCTCGCGGAGCGGGTGAGCGCTCATTTGGGTTTAGCCCCATCCAGCTTTCGAATCCTGAAGATCATCCGCAGAGCGGTTGACACGCGTAAACACAACCTGCCCTTTTACGATTTCAGTGTGGAATTAAGTATTGACACTTGTGTACCCGAACACAAAGACTTGCAGGCAATCAAGGCTGTCCAGACCTCTCAGGCACAAAAACTTGTGGTCCATGATGCTCATCCCATGATAGCGGGCATGGGGCCAGCTGGATTGTTTTGCGCTCTGGGACTGGTAGAAAACGGCTTGAAACCCATCCTGATCGATCGGGGTGATGATCTGGATCAGAGGGCTAAAAAGGTGCGTCAATACTGGAGCGGAGATGATTTGGACCCAGAGAGCAACCTGCAATTTGGCGAAGGTGGGGCAGGGGCCTGGTCGGACGGCAAACTTACCAGCAGGTCCAAAGATCCCCTATCAGAGAGGGTTTTCGAGATCATGACAAGGCTGGGGGCCCCAGCAGAAATTGCCTGGGAAGCACTTCCTCACCTTGGCACCGATGGGATCAGGGCTCTGGTGAAAGCGATCAGGAAGACCTTGATCGAGGCAGGCTGCGAATTTCACTATCGTTCCAAACTCGAGGACATCAGATTGCAGGCAGGGAAGCTCAAAGCCGTCAAAGTAAACGGAGAATGGCACCCCAGTTCCCTGCTCATTCTGGCCCCCGGCAACGCTTCCAGAGACAGCTTCAGAATGCTGTCCGCGAGGGGTGTAGCGATGGAGGCCAAGCCTTTCGCGGCTGGCTTCAGGATCGAACAATCTCAGGCCCGGATCGATCTTGCGGTGTATGGCAGCCATAAATGGAGGGAGTTGCTGGGCCCTGCCTCATACAGGCTTACGGATAGGCGAACAGGCACTTACAGCTTTTGTATGTGTCCCGGTGGTATGGTCGTGGCAGCCGCTTCGGAACCAAACACAATCGTATGCAATGGTATGAGTTACGCGGACAGGGGTGCAGAACTCTGCAACTCCGCGATTGTCTGTGGGGTGGATGAACAAATTTTCGGCACTGGACGTTTCGCTGGTATGGAGTGGCAGGAACGGGTGGAAAAAAGTGCCTGGAAACCAGGAAATCTGGCCCCGGCAATCAGAGCCGAAGACTTTTTGAAGGGCAGGATCAGTAACGGCGTTATGGCTGGAAGCTATCTCCCGGGCATCCGTCCGGCAGATTTTTCCGCGTTCCTTCCATCCACCTTGCTGACAAGATTGCGAGGGGGACTCAGCAGCTTTGCCGCTATCCTGAGAGACTTCAACAAAGACGCGGTGCTGATTGCTCCGGAAACCAGAACATCCTCCCCTTTACGGTTTCCCCGGGACCCGCTTACCATGAGTTGCCGGGATATTCCCAACCTCTTTGTGATCGGGGAGGGAAGCGGCTATGCCGGCGGGATAATCAGTTCCGCGATAGATGGATACAGGCTTGGAAGCAGGTTAATGTCTAAATAACGATCCCAGCAAACCGAAAGTAAACTAAAGCTCCATTATGGCAGCTTTGAGTTCTTTATAGCGTCTATCCTGAGAATATACATCAACAATGCGTTTAGATATCAATGTGGGAGAAATGGTTAGATTACTTGATTCTGAGATGGCTGCGTTGAGACATGCGAGATCCCGGTGTTCCACAATAATCCCCACTTCGCCTATGAGGGTGGGGATCGCCGCCACTCTGGACCCGATTGGGATGCAGCCCATTGCCATGGCTTCCATCAGGGCGTTCGGCATCCCTTCCGATATGGAGGCCTGGATAAAACAGCGGCTGGACCTCATCAGTTCAAGCACCTCCCCGTGAGGAAGATAGGAGTGGATTTTTAGATTTGGACACGTTTCCAATCCATGCTGCCGGGAAAATCTTGCCTGCCAGCGATCCGCAATGCCCACGATCTCAAACTGCCTGTCAGGATTAAGCCTGGCTGCCTGGGCGATCAGGTCGTAACCTTTGTTGAAAGTGTCTTCATAGCGGGGAGTAGTGCCCACGCAGAGAAATCTGTCCACCCGGGGCTTGGAGAGCTCTTCTGGATCGGGAGCCGGTATGCTGAGGGCGTTGTAGATAACCCGGGCCGGTGTTTTTAAAGCGGGAATGAGATTGTAAACTCCGTCTGGATGTCCTTGCTGGCGATAGTAGAGATTGTTTGATCTGAGCAGAGATTCGTGATTGGCCACGATCAGAGAGCAATTGCGCAGAGCAAAGGAAGCGCATAAGGACCTGATAGCATTACAGTAAACGCCCATTCCCAGTTCTGGATAGCAGACGGCGTCGTAGCCACCGATAAATACCAGAGATTTTTTCCCCAGCAGCTTAGCCGCCCCGATTGCCATTGCGGCATGATAATCCGCGAACCATACGATGATGAGGCTGTGTCCGCCACACAAAATCCTGCCCAGCATAGCTATCATCCTGACCAGATAGGTCTTGCGGCTGCTGTTTTGCTCCAGATACACGCAATCCAAATCGCACAACCTGGACAGGAGCTCTCTGTCCAACTCGGAAAAAGTTGATTGGGAGGGGAGGACTAACAAGGCCTTGGTTTTATTCAACCTGGACCTCGTGGTGATGGGAATTGACGCTGTCTGGTCTGAGGTCTGCCTGATGATTGTCAAGTTCAAGGCTTTCAATCAGTTGGGCGAGTCTTTCCGCCTGAGCGCTCCTGGAATAAGTCGCCAAAAATTCTGGATCGACTGCCAGTGAGTTTATATCCCCTTTTGACCATGATCGATAAAGCCTCATGATCTGGTTTTTGATACCGGCGTGATCTGTATCGGATGCAATAAAGCCAATACCAGCTTCCCTCAGAAGCTCGGCAGCCGCTCCCTTTTCGGGGATTATTGCCAACACTGGTTTGGAACAGCGGAGATATTCGAAGATTTTTCCGGTCAGCACCGAATCGGTGTTTCGGCCGGAAGGGATGTAGAGCAACAGCGCGTCGGCTGTCATCATTTCTCTTAGATTGTATTGGTAGGGCTGGAAGGGCAGGAATTTCACGACTTCAGACAGGATCGGATCCGCAAGGAAGCGCCCCAGCACAAACGCGGGCTGGTTCTTGCCTCTGATCTGGATGCTGATCTCGTCTGAGGGGATTTGCTGGTCGCCAATCAGTTCCAACAAAGCTTGCCACAGCGGATCGGGCTGCCTCCGATCGTAAAAGCTTCCACTGTAGTAGATTCGGAGAGATTTTCCCTCACTCGGGTTGAGCTGATTTTTGATCTTTAGGGTTGAAAAGTCTTCCTCATCAAAGCCGTTGGGGATGAGCGCGTGGGGCAGATCTTTGAGCCAGGCATAACGATTGACAAAGTTATCTCGCATCCGGGTAGTCAGATACACCGATCCGGAGGCGTTTTGCAGCACCTTTTGTTCCAGATTCTGCTCCCGCGCGGAGGCCCTGGCGTATGAGGCGGAATTGGTCAGCTCGGGATTATTGGTCCATTCATCCCGCCAATCGAGGATGTAGGGTATCCGATAACGTCGTTTGATATCCAAAGCGAGCTTCAGAACGGCAGGCGGACCAAAACTGACGATAGCCAGATCTGGCTGGAAGCCATTTTTTAGCATGGTATCCAGTCTGGTCATAGCGAAAGGAAGCCACAGCGATTCTGAACCTGGGAAGAAGATCTGCCGGTCAAACCAGCGGACCACGCCTGCCAGGCGAATACCGTAGAGCAGCTTATACAGCCAGGCTGGATCAGGATAAAGCGATCTGAACACCTTCACGTGGGGAGGGATATCTCGCAGTGCCGAGGCGTCCCTGGGAGTTTTCATCAGTGTGGCTGAGGCACAGAGGACGCTGATTTCATAGCCCTGCCGGCCGAGATACTTCACCATCTTGGCCGCTCGCAGGCTGGCAATAGCTCCAATAGGTGGAAAGTAGAAGGATATATACAGAATCCGTGTCATTTGGCCCTGGAACCCAATACTTTGGCCGTGAGGCCTTTGACGAAATCAAGGGCAGTTCGAAGATCATAGGGAAGCAGCGCGCCGATCAGATAAGCGGCTGCCAGATAGATACTTCCAAATATAAACACTGCCAGTAGCTGCATTCCGGCAGAATTTGTGACGCTAAGCATTGACCAGCATGCCAGGCCTGCCAATAACACCGCCAGGGCTGTTTTTACCAGGGCCAGGGAGGGAATCAGACGGCCAATAATAAACCCATATTTCCAGCGGACAAGACCAATATAGAGCAAGACCGAGATTGCCGTCATGATCACAGTGGCCACAGCCGCTCCCATCATGCCATACTGCCTCACGAGGACCAGATTGAGCACCAGGTTGCAGATAAGCGTGAAGATGGAATTGAAGAGAATCACTCTCGTTTTCCCGATGGCCATAAAGATGATGCCGAAGGTGGCTACCCTCAAAGGCAGGATGCCCAGATAAATCCTGAAAAATGGTATAGCTCCCCGGTAAACATCTGTGTAAAGAAGAGTGATAATCTGAGGGGCAAAGAGGTAGCAGATGAGGGCGACCGGGAAAATGAACAGAGCGTTTTTCCTCACCGCCGCTCTAAAAACCTCGCTCATTTTGGTTTTATCGCTCTGGGCGCTGATCCCTGGGAGGAGCACGGAATTCACAGAATTGGTCAGGATCGAGATAAATGGCAATTCCATCGCTCCTACCGAAAAAATGGCAAAGCTGGCGGGATCAAAGAACCCGGAAATGACGAATTTATCCAGTTGAATGCTCAGCATACCAACAATGGAAGAAAGGCCCAGCGGTAAAGCATAGGCGAATTGTTTCTTATAGAAAGAAGGGTCCAGGCGAAAGGATGCTCTGTAGCGCTGCAGCTTGACACGGGTGTACAGCCACTGGAAAAACGCTGCCGCAATCACCCCGGTTACGATCAGCTTAAGATCGCGGGTCCACAACGCCGTTCCCAGAATCAGGATGGCGTCTGTGGCTACACTGAAGAGCGTAAATCTGGCCGAAGCAATAGCATCTCCTTGCCCCAGCATCACATAGCTGTAGAGAGATGAAGAGAACATAAACACCGGATAGATGGCATAGACCAGCAACAAAAAGCCCAATTGGGGGTTGCTGAACTTTGAGGCGATCAAACCACGAAATCCCAGTAGCCCCAAAGCGAAAACTATCGAGAGGACCAGACTGAGATTCATGATCTTGCCCACATGCTGACGTCTCTCCTCATCCGAGGCCAGTTTTGGCAGGAAATAGAGCAGACTTTGCGGGATGCCCAGCATCATCAGAGTGGAAAAGGTAGTGTAGATCAAAAAGAGCTGCCGGTAAGAACCCAGTTCGGCAGGAGTGATCAGCCTGGCCAGGACAATACCGATGACAGATTTGATCCCAAAGCGGGTAAACTCTGCGATTGTGATTATCCCAGCCTGTTGAGTGCGGTCTTTCATCATTGTTTGAGTGTCTCGATCGTGATGGGAATAAAGTATTGGTATTTGCCGTCTTCAGGATAGACCCTCACGATATAAGCACCGGGGTCAATTTTGCTATCCGCGCTCAACGCGCCGTTCCACATATCACTGATATGTCCTTTACGGTAGTAGCGGTTACGTTTATAGAGCAATCGATCGCCTTTGTCCCATATCTCCCAAACCCAGTTACCTTCTTCTGGTATGAGCAGTTGCAATTCATAAAGCTTGCCGCTGAGTGTTACTTTGAAATCTGCCGCGAAAGGCTCACTCATATCAGAGGGTGATACATCGATGGGAAAATCATTTCTGGCCGCGTCAATTGTATCGATGAGGTCTCGCCGGAAGCTGACAGCCGCGAGCTGGGCCAGAGCGTTTTCTTTGATCAGGCCATCATAACTGAACAGCGCGACTCCCGCGAAACCAAAACTCCTCACGATATCAATTCTCGGAAAGATGTTGTTGATAGTGTAGCCCGCGTAAGCTCTGTAATTGCTTGGAGACAGGGACCCTCCGTTGGCATCCCAGGCGCGGATTCCGATCACAAAACGATCGTCCTGTTCCAGCGACTTCATGAAATCCAGCTGTCTGCCAAACTCGTTGAGGTCCACGTGGTAAGCCATTGGATAGAGACAGTCCACGATTCCCTTGTCGAGCCAGTCCTTCCAATCCTGCGCGTAGGAGGAAGTGGCATCATCATAGTTGGCAAACACCGCGGCGCTGACTACGAGTGCGGGGTTGATCTTCTTAATCTGACGGTAGGTTTTTTCCACAAATTCAGTGATCTGCAGAGTGCGCCATTGATTCCAGGATTTGGGGCCGTATTGGATGACGTGATTGTTGTATCTCTGCACTGAGATGGGATGATGGCCCCATACGGAACTGGGATATCGGATATAGTCCAGATGGAGGCCGTCCAGTTGCGGATAACCGCTTACGAGGTCGCTTAATACATTTAGCACATGATCTTGCACGGCCGGGACACCTGGATCGATAAAGTAACCAAACTGCTCACCGCTGTTCATCTTGCGGCCCCTGGAATCATGAGTGATCCACTCGTAGTGATTGCGATAGATAAAGTTATTCTGCAGATAGCTTTGGTGAGTGGGTGTGGCATTGAAGACCACCACCCAGGCGTGCACTCTGAGCTTCTGGGTTTGGGCCTTGCGCAGCGTGTATTCCAAGGGGTCAAAGCCATTATCGGCAAGGATATAGCTTCGGAGCTCGGGGTTGGGGTAGTCGTCCGGCACGCGATTGGGCGTGTAGAGGGCGTCCGATCTGTAGCGAACCTCTACAAAGAGGTCTGTTTGTCCGGCTGCCAGGGCGTCGGCGATTACTTTATCAATTTGCTGAGGACTTGTAATGCTCCACGGCAATACCCAGATAGCCCTGATTTCTCCAGCTAAACACCCCAAAGGGAGCAGAAACAGCAAGAGCAGTAAGAAGTTCTTGAGGAGTTTCAATCTGTGCTGTCCTTCAAGCACTCGATCACGGATGAACGTAACCTGCCATCCTTCAGATAGATAAGCAGTTCGTCCCGCGGCGAAACCTGCTGGATGGAGTTAACGTGATCTCCCTCCCGGGAGACAAAGGCATAACCCCTGGCCATCAGCTCCACAGGTGAGTTCAGCTTGAGAACCTCGGCTTTTTGGTCCAGGATATTCCTGTTTTTTTCCTGCAACTGACCAGCAAGCTCCCGCAGGCGAATCTGCTCGTTTCTTTGCAGACTATTCAGTTTTTCGGAGATTCTGAGGCTGAGATTTCTGCCAGTCATGGCTATATCTCTGGAAACCAGAGCCACCTGATGACGTCTCGCGGTCAGAAAATCGGTCTTGCGTTCAAACTCAGATACCAGCAGGTCAAAGCGCTGTTGCATGCTCTGGAATCTGTCTTCAGGGTGAAAGCGTAGAAATGCGTGCCGGGTGTTTGAATAGAGAGCAGTGGCTTTATCGAGCCTTGATTCTGCCAGCAAACGCATCCTGCCTGACACTGATCTCAGGTAGGACAGCAGTTCTTTTTTATCGGGGACAGCTTGCTCCGCGGCCGCGGAAGGAGTGGGGGCCCTGAGATCAGCTACGAAATCGGCTATGGTGAAATCGATCTCGTGGCCCACAGCAGAGATCACGGGAAGGCGGCAGGAGAAAATCGTTCTGGCCAGAGTTTCATCGTTAAAACACCAAAGGTCTTCCTGAGAACCCCCTCCCCGGGTGACGATGATCAGATCTATATCGTCGCGGGAGTCAAAATAGCGCAGTCCGGCGATAATCTGGGCGGGAGCATCAGGTCCCTGCACCAAGGCGGGAAATACTTCCACAGCCACTGGAAACCGGCGTTTGAGGATGTTTCCGATATCTTGCAAGGCAGCGCCAGTGGGGGATGTGACGATGCCTATTCTTTGCGGATAGCGTGGCAGAGCTTGTTTGTGACGGGCATCGAAGAGGCCTTCCTCATTGAGTTTCTGCTTCAATTGTTCAAAGCGTAGGCCCAGATCCCCCTTTCCGGAAAGCGATACGCTTTGCACGTTGAGATTGTAGGTACCCCCTTTTTCATAGGTGGTCAGCTTGCCATGGCAAATCACCTCCAGGCCATCCTTTAGCTGGAAATTTAGCCTGTAGTTGGCGTTGCGGAAGAAGGTGCAACGCAGGGTGGCATTGTCATCTTTGAGATTGAAATATATGTGCCCGCTGGAGTGGTGAGTGTAATTGCTCACCTCTCCTCTCACATAGAGCTCGTCTATCTGGGTCTCGATCACTTGTCTGAGATGAGCGGAGACCTCATAAACGGTGAAAATCATCAATTCTTCCATATCCGATCCACAAATCTCAAGCCAGAGATTCTGTCAATCACCCCTCTGACTGCTTATGATCGTTGGCAGCTGTTTGGAGCGGCAAGCTGGCATATTCCGGGATGATTATCTCAGCAAGATGACCTTGCTCACCGCGCTGGCTTTATCTTGTTTAAGCCTGATAAAATACATCCCTGAAGCCACTTGGCGGCCATGACTGTCACGACCGTCCCAAACCGCCTGATGTTTGCCAGCTGGCAGTTCTCCACTGATCAGCGACCTCAGCTTCTGACCCCTGAGATTATAGACATCAACAATAACAGGTCCTTTGGCATCAAGATCAAAAGCGATATTAAGTTCACGTGAGAAGGGATTAGGCCAGCTTTTTAGCTTTAATAAAGCCGGCACGGAGGTTTCTTTACGGCTGCCGGCAGGACTGAAGAGCAATTCCGTAAAGGCAAAGTTTAGGGATTTAGGATTTTCCTGCGTCTGTAGCTGACACCAGTGATAATAATTGGGGGTCATGATCTGCAGCAGTTCAGACGCGTTTTGCCATGGTGTCCATTCGATCAGGCCCACGTTGTCAAACAGCGCCTGGACGGTCCCGCTGGTGTTACTGGTGCAGGTGAGACGAATATCATAGTACCAGGCATTGGCTGGAATGGTGAGTTCCTTATAATACCAGGTCCAATCGGTGGAGCCGTTGATATTGGTAGTGATGGACTCGTTGCCGATCTGACCGCCGGTGCGGGTGTTGTAGTAGCGGATTAAGATATTGGCGTTGGTCGCGTTACGAGTCTTGATCCATCCGTGCAGGATGAAGCTTTTGGTGTTGTCATACCATTTGCAGCGGCTTTTTATCGTTGCTGTCGAGGTCTGATTGTAGTTGGGGGCGATCATAGCGCTGCGAGCTCCGTCCAAAACATCCGTGGTGGAAAAGCTGCTCACATCCCACAAGGAACTGCCCTCATCTTCAAAATTGCCGTACCAGATGGTTTCAGTGCCAAATCTGGCCTGAGCGTCTGAAACAGGAGACACCTGGTCCACCGAAGTGATCGATCCATAGCGTGGCAGTTTGAAGGGCAGGCTGCGATTCCACGCTCCCTGGGGAGCTATCTCATGATTGTATTTATAGCTGTGATAGCTGGCCTGAGCTTCTGAATCGTCCATCACCACTTGGGCGGACATATCCGCGTAATCGATTAGCAGCTTGGTGTTCAGTAAAGCGCTCTGGTGAGCAAGGTATTCCAGGATATAGCCTCCCAACCTGCCGTTAGCCGGTTTGGGAACGTAGGCGTCAATATAAACAGGCCGGACCAGAAAGTTTGAAAAGCCGTTGTGGTCGGCGTCGGCATAGAGGATCAAGGATGGCATCGTTTCCGGATAATCCAGATCAAAAACAAAGTTTCCCAGCGAGTGGGCGATCAGTTTGCCGTTGTAGACCTCCATTGCCTGGACGATATGGGGATGATGGACGATCACGAGGTCAGCACCGCTGTCGATGGCGTGACGCCTGATCTCCAGATCCCACATATGAGGAACATCGGTACGGTGGCTGTAGTCCTCATCCTGATCGTCTCCCAGAAAGGGATTGTTTTTGTCATAACCAGCTCCAGGGGCCAGAGAATATTCGCTTCCACCGTGCAACTCCATGATCTTCAGATCTGCGATGCCTTCAACGGCAGCCAGTTGCTGGATCATGTAATAGGGAGTCATGTAAGCGAAACCGGGTTTGTTATAACCGGCTTGCAGGAAGGGCTGGGCGTTGTTGTATTGACCGGTGCGGTCGCAGCTGGCCAGCCAGGCGATGTTGAGCCCGGAGCGGTTTGTGAATGCTGGAGTGTAGGCCTGATAGGAGTTCGCGCCGGCTCCGTTGTGGATGATACGGTTCTGATCCAACAGGCCCTGCATCTGTTGCATCGCTTCCAGACCGTAGTCCAGAGTGTGATTGTTGGCAGTGGTCACCTTGTCGATACCGGCATAGACCAGACCGCTTATATTATTTGGACTGCCTCTGTAAACCACGCTTTTGGTGGGATGAGGGGATCCCACGTTGGAGAGCACCACTTCCAGATTGGCGCTGGTGATGTCAGCGGCATTGCCCAACAAATCGAGCGTGGGCGCAAAGATAGCGTTCACTCCCTGAGTGGGGATGATCCCGCCTCCCTGCTCATAACGACGGGCCAACATGATGTCTCCCACAAAATTGAGCTTCAAAGGCAAGCTGCCGTTACCGGGGTCCACATTCACCAGGCTGCTCGCCAGTCCCCATCTGCCAGTCGCGTCGGTAACCTTCAGATGCACCCGGTAGGGATGGTCGTCAGCCACCGTGTAGAGGTGATAGGGAGCAGCCAGATTGCTGCTTTGTCCGTCGCCAAATTCCCAAAGGTAGGTGAATGTATCGCTGTCCGGATCGCTGACAATTGCCTGAAATTGGACTCCCACATCTCTTGTGCCGGAAGCAACGAAGCTGTTCAAAGTTATCTGTTGGGATATACTCACATTGGGGGCGGCGGGAATGTCTGTACTGATGTTGATGATGTTGTCAAAATAGACACTGCGGTTGTTCACTCCATCCAAATCATTTACGTAGATGAGGGAGGTGATGGTGGGCAGATAATCAAAGAAAGACCACCAATCGTCGGCAATAGGAAACTGGTAGCTATTCCACACGCCGTTGGAAAATGCCCCTTGGTACACTGGTATCCATTCCTCGAGGTCGAGCACCCTGTTACCAGATATGGAATAGAAGAGCGCGTGAGTGCCGTCGCAAAAGCCGATTCCCTGTACGTTCGCTCCGGAACTGGTGCGGGCAGCCATTTCAAACACGGCCCCCGAATCCACCACCACGGGACTGATCGTTTGCTGTTTCCAGGTGTTACCGCTCAATTGCAGAGCCCAAGCGCTTCCCTGGTGGGTAACGCTGCTGGTCAGTTGCCAGGAATTGGGTGAAACATCCTCGTCTGCCCAGGAAGTCAGCTCGATCTGGCCGCTTTCAAAATCCTGGATCACGGTATATCGATAGTCTCCACTTTGGGCAGCCAGCCCGGTCCCGAAGAATATGATCAGGATCAAACACACAGCCTGCCATTTGAACGATCCAGACAAAGACTTTCTTTTCATGGTATCTCCCCACAGCCAGGCTGTGATTATCGAGGGGGACGGGGCTCAGCCACCATCCCCCCTGTAATGGTTGTTATGTTTGGGCTTGAATACCTGCTTGCAGGGCCCTGAGATTGGTTTCCACGATGGTTTCCCCTTTGCGGGAGAATGTCTCGCGGATGGCGTCTGATATCTCTTGCTCGGAGAAACCGATATGTCCAATTGCCGCGCCCAGCATCACAATATTCATCGCTCTGCTTGCTTTTATCTCCTTGGAGATAGCGTCCGCATCAATCAGAACGTGCTTGGGGTGTTTGGTGATCGCAGCATATATATCTTCAATATTGGGATAGTTGCTGATATTGGTGAAGGGGGTGCGGTTTGCGATAATCCAGCCTTCTTTGGAAAGATAGGGTAGATAGCGCAGAGACTCCATCGGCTCCACGCTGAGGATCATGTCCGCTCCACCAAAGGGGATCAAATCGCTCCAGATGGGCTGATCGGATAGCCGCAGATGGGATTGGACGTCTCCGCCCCGTTGACTCATGCCATGCACTTCGGCCTGCTTGAGATGCCAGCCACGCTTGATGGCAGCGGTTCCAAGGATGGCGGCGATCGTGAGGATTCCCTGACCGCCTACTCCTGCGAGGATGATGTCCTTTTTCATGCGGGTGTCTCCATTTTGTTTTTCTTCTTAAGGGTCTGGACGCATTCGCGGCGAGGAATGATCACTGAGACGCCCTGGTAGGCGATTTCTTCTTTATAAATCCTTACCATGTCATCGAAGTTTTTCTTAAACGGCACAAATACTCTGATGTGATCAGGATGAACTCCGATCCCCTGGCAAATATCCTCAAGCTTTCCAGCCGCGGTGTATTCCTGGCCGCCGGTCATGCCAGTGGTGGCATTATCCAGGATCACGATCACCACATTGCTGTTCTCATACACGCAGTCCATTAATCCCGTCATGCCGGAATGGGCGAAAGTGGAATCGCCAATCACTGCGATAGCTGGGAAAAGACCAGCGTCTGAAGCCCCTTTGGCCATAGTGATGCTTGCACCCATGTCCACGCAGGAATTGATGGCATTATAGGGAGGCATAAAGCCCAGAGTATAGCAGCCAATGTCGCTGAAAACATGGCCTCTGCCATATTCAGCCACCGCTTCGTTGAGGGCCAGATAGCTGTCCGCGTGAGGACATCCCACGCAAAGTGCGGGTGGACGGGCTGCCACAACCGCTGGCACATCTTCACCGTAAGTGTCTGTAAGACAGAGCGCTCTGGCCACCTTGTTGGGGTTCAGCTCTCCGTCTCGGTCGATGGTACCGTCCAAACGGCCTTTGATTGGCTTGCTACCGCTGAAAGCCAGACCCTTGATCATGTCTTCCACCAGTGGCATGCCCTCTTCCAGGACAAGGAGGGCGTCACACTTGTCATAAAGCTCGCGGACTGCCCTTTCGGGAAGGGGATACTGACAGATCTTGAGCACCGGATGGGGGACAGGTTGTCCCTGGTAAACATCCATCAGATAGTTAAAAGCCAGGCCGGTGGCGATGATTCCCAGGCTGGTATCGGGGGCTTGCATATTGAAGCTGTTGAAGTCCGATTTCATCGCTTCTTCCTGGAACGCGCTCTGCAGCGAGATCAGGTGCTTGTATTTCTTGCGCGCGATGGCGGGCAGGAGCATGAACTGAAACAGGTCGTCAGGCTTCTTCATTTGATTCTGGGGCAGGGGATTACGTCTGGATACCCCACTGCGGGAGTGAGAAAGTCTGGTAGTAAGTCTGATCAGTACGGGAACGTGATACTTCTCTGAAAGCTCAAAGCCCCAAAAAGCCATATCATAGCATTCCTGCTGATTTGAGGGCTCCAACACGGGGATCATGGCAAACTTGCCATAAAAGCGGGAATCCTGTTCATTCTGGGATGAATGCATGGATGGATCGTCCGCCACGGTAATCAGCAAGCCGCCATTGGCACCCGTGAAGGCGGAATTCATGAAAGGATCGGCGGCTACATTGAGGCCGACGTGTTTCATGCAGGCCATGGTGCGTTTTCCGGCATAACTCATGCCTATCGCCGATTCCACCGCGGTTTTCTCGTTGGAACTCCATTTGCGGTGAACGCCAGCCGCTTCAGCTTGTCTGCTGCGTTGAACGTATTCGACAATCTCCGTGGAGGGAGTGCCGGGATACGCGTAGAACCCTGAGATACCAGCATCGAGCGCGCCTTGCGCCAATGCCTCGTCACCCAGTAACATCAGTTTTTCCATCAGTTACTCCTATATGTATTTTATTCTGGAATTATATGTTAAATCGGCACTTGGTACATCAAATGCAAGTTCCGTGCCGGAGTTTGGGACCAGCTACTTGGCTCAACTCACACGATCCCAAACCGCGCAAATCAGTCAAGCACTTTTCACGTGGGGTTGAATGCAGGCCTGCAAATTGGCTCTTGCGTGGATTCGGTTGTTTAGCGCACAAGCCCAGAAAATTGTATTGACACCATAGCCCCGCCAGCCAAACTGGATTCACAAGGTAAAACAGGTTTATACTTATGCATAGATCGCTCACTCTGCTCATTCTGCTGGTACTGGCGTTCTCGGCGCCCGGGGATGAACTGTCAGATAAACAAAAACAGCTGCAAAAGGTCCAAAACCAGCTGCAGAACGCCCAGAAAAAGGTCAAAGAGGCGGAATCCAGAAAGAAAAAGGCGGATTCCGAGATCACCCGCACGGCCTCTTTAAAACGGCGGGTGGATGACAACCTGAACAAGCTCAAAAAGGTGGAAGAGGTCAAAAAGGACTCTCTGGATAGTATCGCGTCCAGGTTGGAAAACGCCGAAACCAATCTGCGGGCGATGGACATGCTGCAGAACATCACCGTGGAAATGCTGCTGAGAGCAGACCGTTCCTATACCCCCACCCATATCAAGCACCGTGATCAACGCCTCCTGGCCAGGATTGCGGAATACAACGATTTGAGTCTGCTGAGCCTCAGGGGTTTTCGCAGCGTCCTGGCCCAGGAACGACAGCTGCGGGAATCTGATCTGGGGGAAGTGGTTACGCAAGTGCGGGTGCAGGCCACCGAAGCCAATAAAATGGACAAAACCATTTCCGCTCTGCGCAGCGAAAGCACCAAACTCAGCCAACAGCAGAAAAATCTTCAAGCCCAGATTACCAAGCTGAAAAAAGACGCCTCTCAACTGGAATCCCTCATCAGCCGGCTTACTGGTTCGGTCAAGACTTCTACCCCCAGTACATACAAGTTTACGGGAAAAAAAATCTCCTGGCCGGTGCGGGGGAAAATCATCAGAAGCTTTGGAGAAGAATCCCGAGCATACGGTACCAGTGTATCCAACAACGGGATTGACATCGCCGTCGCGGAAGGCACTGCAGTGGTGGCGGCTGATGACGGTGTTGTGGTTTTTGCAGATCGTTACGGCGGACAGGGCAACCTGGTGATCATCGACCACAAAAACGGTTTCTTCACCGTCTATGCCTACAACAGCAGCATCAGCGTCTCCATGGGTGCCAAGGTCAAGAAAGGTCAGACCATTGCCCGCAGCGGTACAACCGGTTCCGCCAGCGAACCTTCCCTGCATTTTGAACTGCGCAAGGATGGCAAATCCATCAACCCCATCCCGTATCTGGATTAAAAAGAATTAGGAGCGTGTGTGAAGAGTCTGATAGCCCCATCGCTTAGAAAACTGCAAAAGCACCTATCCAAAGACGATATGACCGGCAAGACGATCCTGCACTACACGGGATCGATGTTTGGGATTGGTTGTAAAGTTTCGGACGCAGAGACCATCCGGCGGATTGTGAAGCTCAAACAGCGGGACGATAACAGCGGTTTTATCGCTTTGGTCCCAGATATCCGATGGTTTGACGACGCTGAAGTTCACATTCCGGAGAGGCTCAAACCCCTTCTGGAACAATACTGGCCAGGGAATCTGACAGCTGTCTTCCGTTGCGATCACCCCATGTTTGACAAGCTCCGGGTAAACGGTAAAGTGGCCTTCAGGGTTCCCAACGATGACCTTCTGAGAGTATTTATCGAGATGCTGGATGAGCCCATCGTGAGCACCAGCGTCAATATCTCCACCCTGCCGGCTGAGAACGATCTGGGCAGGTTGAACAGCTTTTACGCCACATGGTTTGATTTTGCCATATATCCTTCTCCCAGAACGATTTCAGACGAGCCCAAGGCTTCCACCATCATCGAATATCTTTCTTCCAACGATCCCGCCAATCCCGAAGGAGTGGCACGCATTAAATGCCTTCGCGAGGGGTCCATACCTTTTTACGGGATCAAAAAGTCTTTTGAGATGCCCACCGTCACCTTTGTCTGCACCGCCAATATCTGCCGCAGTCCCATTGCCGAAAAGCTCTTCAACAAGCTGGCGCGGGAGCGGCGGATCAACGTGGTCGCCGATTCCTGTGGTCTGATCGAAGGCGGCCACATGATTTCGGCAAACTCGATGCAACTGCTGATGGAGCAGGGCATCGAAGAAGCCCAATCGCATATGTCCAAACAGATTACGCCGGAGATAGTGAGCGAATCATGGCTGTTGCTCACCATGGAAGAACGGCAGCGGGATTTTATTCGTGAAAAGGAACCCAATTCCAGTCACAAAGTTATGACACTAAACGAAATAGTCGGCGAGAGCGGCGATATCAAGGATCCTTACGGCTCAGAGCTGGACAATTACCGCAAGACCTTTATTCTAATTGAAGAACGCGTAAACCGCCTGCTGGATATGATCCAAAACAAAGCTATCACTCTAAAACCCGGGAGCGGGAAATGAACGACCAGATCATCAGTCCGGAACTGATTAGCAAACACGGCATCTCGCCTGACGAATACAGCTATATCCTTAACATTCTGGGCCGGGAACCCAGCCTGGTGGAATTGGGGATTTTTAGCGTCATGTGGTCGGAACACGCCAGCTACAAAAACTCGGTCAAATTGCTGAAGACCTTGCCGAAAGAGGGACCCCACATGCTGGCCAAAGCAGGTGAAGAAAATGCCGGTGTGGTGGATATCGGTGACGGTTTGGCCATCTGTTTCAAGATTGAAAGTCACAACCATCCTTCCGCTCTGGAACCTTACCACGGTGCCGCGACCGGTGTGGGAGGCATTCTCAGAGACATTTTCACAATGGGTGCCCGTCCGATCGCGGCCCTCAATTCCCTCCGGTTTGGAGCTCCTGATGATCCTCATACGCGTCATCTGATCAGAGAAGTGGTGCATGGAATAGCTGATTACGGCAACTGCTTTGGAGTACCGACCGTGGGTGGTGAGATCTATTTTGAGGATTGCTATGAAGGAAATCCTTTGGTAAATGCCATGGCCGTGGGAGTGGTGGCCCACGATCAAATTGCCAGATCAGCCGCCAAAGGAATCGGAAACCTGGTGGTGTACGTAGGCGCTAAAACGGGCCGGGACGGGATTCATGGCGCTACTTTCGCGTCGGTGGACCTTTCTGATCAATCCGCTGAAATGCGCACCGCAGTACAGGTGGGCGATCCTTTTTATGAGAAACTGCTGCTGGAAGCCACCCTGGAAGTCATTAATGCCGGTCTGGTGGTAGGAATTCAGGATATGGGGGCGGCCGGTCTCACTTGTTCCAGCTCTGAAATGGCCGGCAAGGGTGAAGTAGGCATTGAACTCGATACCGCTCTTGTACCCCAGCGCGAGACGGGTATGACGCCCTACGAGATTATGCTTTCCGAATCTCAGGAACGCATGCTGATCATCGTCCGTCCAGATGATTTTAACGCCCTGAGAGACGTGTTTCACAAGTGGGACCTCGATGCCGTTACCATCGGCCGGGTAACCGATGACAAACTACTGAGGATCAAGCACAATGGGCAGACAGTGGCGGAAATCCCACCGGAATATCTGGTCCTGGGGGGCAAGGCCCCTGTCTATACAAGAGAGACGGAAGAGGCGGAATACTATCAGCGCCTCAGAAATACTGATCTGAGCTCATTGGAGATTCCCGGGGATTTCAACGCCGAGCTGCTGGCCATGATGGCCCATCCCAATCTGGCTTCCAGGCGGAAAGTTTTCAGACAATATGACCATATGGTGCAGATTGGCAGCACTGTCGAGCCCGGTTCCGACGCGGCCGTGGTCGCCATCAAAGGTACCGGCAAAGCTATCGCTCTCAGCACCGACTGCAACAGCCGTTATTGCTATCTCGATCCCTACCACGGTGCCCGAGCGGCCGTCGCGGAAGCGGCCTTGAATGTAGCCTGCGCGGGTGCCAGACCTGTGGCCATCACCAACTGCCTCAATTTTGGCAATCCTCTCAAACCCACGGTTTACTGGGGCTTCAGTGAGGTCATCAGAGGAATGGGAGATGCCTGCCGGGCCTTGGAAACTCCTGTAACTGGCGGCAACGTATCATTTTACAACGAGAACCCCACTGGCGCCATCTATCCCACCCCGGTGATCGGTATGCTCGGGATCCTGGACGACGCTTCCAAAGCTCTCACCCAACACTTTAAGGCAGCAGGAGACCTGATCTGCCTGCTGGGTGCGCTGCCAACTGGCCTGGATGCCTCGCAGTATCTTGAGCATCGTTATCACCTGGTGGCTGGAAAGGTGCCGCAAGTGGACCTGGCTTTTCACAAACGTCTGATAGACTTACTGGCAGAGCTCAGCCAGCAGGCTTTGATCCGCAGTGCGCATGATGTATCGGATGGTGGATTGGCGGTAGCCCTCACAGAGTGCTTGCTTACCCATGGGTCGCTTGGCGCGGCTATCCAGATCGAAGGCACCCCCAACTTCCTTGGGCTTGGGTTCGGCGAAGTACAAAGCGCCGTAGTCGTAAGCGTCAGGCAAGAGCTTGCCGCTGAAGTGGAAAAGATTGCGGGACAATACTCTATCCCGCTGCTGCGTCTGGGAGAAGTGACTGAAGACTCCACCCTGAAGATCGGCAGCTACATCGATCTGCCCCTTGCCGGGCTGCGCCAGGCCTGGGAAGATGGCCTGAAACTAAATTGATTTAACCTTATTTAACTTGTTACAGCGCAACTTATAGCGCGTCACAAACTACACTCAATAAACTAAGGAGCAGGAGATGAAAATGGGATTATTCTTTGGGAACCTTTTCTGGGGGATCTTATTGGTGCTTTGGGGTATCTCGCTGGTATTGAAAAGCTTTGGCGTATCTTTGCCGCTTGCCAGGATCTTTTTCGCAGCGATTATCATCCTCTTTGGGGTCAGACTGCTGATGGGGGGATCCTGGAAGGCAAGGTCCGGCGGGATCAACACTCGCAGCGTCAAAGGTGATAAAATCGAGTACACCACTCTGTTTGCCTCCCAAAACATTGATCTAAAACAAATCAGACCAGGTCACAAACCCATCGAAGTCACCGTCGTTTTCGGTTCCGCTTATGTGGAACTGCCTGCCGATGTGGCGTTTGAGGTGGAGCCGACCACGGTGTTTGGTTCTTTGATCACTCCCCGCCAATCGCATTTCGGATTCAGTGACGACAGAGAAATCTTCAACGCGGCTTCTGGAGGAGAGAAAGTCTTCATCGAGGCCAACGCCATTTTTGGCCGGCTGGAGTTTGTGGTGAAACCTGTCGACCGTCCCCAGCCAGCAGCTCAGCCAGACAGCACAGGCAGCGGTATCGGCATCTGATCATGCGTCACACCTTCCTCAGAAGCGGGATGACATTCATCATCCTGCTACTGGGTATTACGTGGCTGGGGGCCAATCAAGCGGTGGGCTATGCCTTCAGCGGTGGAGGAGCGCGTGGTTATGCCCACATTGGAATCCTCAAAGTGCTGGAGGAGAATGGGATCCGTCCTGATTACATAACCGGCACAAGCATGGGGGCGATTGTGGGAGCGCTCTACGCGATCGGTTACAACGCCGCTCAGATCGAAGAATTGATGCTGAGGCTGAATTGGGATTCGCTGTTGGATGACGTATATCCCCGCAAGCAGCTCTATATCGGTCAAAAACGCTGGGCCCCATACGGCGCGGTCAACCTGGAAATCGGAAACAACTGGCAGCCCCGACTGCCTTCCAGCGTCTGGGTGGGTAACGGTCTCAATCTCGAACTGGCCAGGATTTTTGCCCCAGCGGGTGATAACATGGATTTCACAGCCCTGCCGATTCCCTATGCCTGTGTGGCTACAGACCTCCTGAGCGGGGAGCCGGTGATTTTTTCGCGGGGAAACCTCATGCAGGCTGTCAGAGCCTCACTTTCGATTCCCAGCCTGATTCAGCCCTTTGAACTGGACGGCCATATCTACATAGACGGCGGAGTGTCTCAAAACTTGCCGATCAAAGAAGTGATCGGCCTGGGTGCCGATTATGTGGTGGGAGTAAAGACCAATTCAGGCCTGAGAAGCAGAAATGAGCTCGGAAATCTGATCCAGGTGCTGGACCAGACCATCAATATCGGCATGACCCGCAACCTCAACGCCGGCCTGGAGGATTGCGACTTGCTGCTGGAACCTGAACTGGAGGGATATCACTCTACTGATTACAATCTGGCGGCTCAAATCATCGCCGCCGGAGAGGCTTATGCCAGAGATAACCTCGATAGGATCGTAGCTTTCAGACAGCAAGTGGAGGCGCAAGGGCCCAAAATCTGGAGGCTGGCAGGTCCGCTTCCCAGTCCGGGCACCAAGACTCTGACCAGCATCAGTTGCACCGGGAATGACCATCTAAGCCTCGCAAAGATAAGAGATTACATGGGAATCACGATCGGCGGGGACTACAGCGCAGACCAATTGGTCGACGCCTGCCGGGATGCCTGGCATTCACAGATGTTTCACACCATTTATCCTGTGATCGCTACGGAAGGAGAGACCTATAAACTCAGACTGTTTGTGAAAGAAAGGACCCGCCGCCAACTGGGTATCCAACTCAGCTACAGCTCCGAAGAAGGTCCTCTGGCCGGTGGAATACTTAAGCTCAACAATATCCTGCTAAAAAACTCCATCCTCCAGGCGGCTTTGACTATGGGCGGTAAAACCGAAGTCAACCTGGATTATGTGAAAAACTTCGGTGAACTGTGGGGATCTTATTTCAGGGTATATAGTTACTTCTCAGAAAACCGCCGTTATTATTATGACGAGAGCTTTAACAAAGTTGCCAGCGTCAAGGCTGCCGAACTGGGTCTCAGCGGCGGATTGGGCATCTTTGCCAATAAACTGGCTGTGGCAGAGGCATTTATCTATGGATTCCGAACTCGCCTCTATAGAGACATATCCACCGTGGCGGGGATCGATTCGCTCTATCTGATCTCCGGCGCGGGAGTGAAGCTGTATCATGAAAGCCTTGATGATTATTACTTTCCATCCAGTGGATTCAGGCTATCTCTTAAGTTTAACTTTGCAAGATCATCCCAATTAAGCGATTACATTTATTCAAAAGTACACTACAATGCAGCTCTTTACACTCCCTTCAATCCCTGGCTGAGCCTGAAAACCGCTTTGGACCTCGGTTCATGGTTTGGTAAGCAACAGATCAATATCGATCCTTTCTATCTGGGAGGTTCGAATGGATATTTGGGCTATCAGAAATATGAGATCAGCGCGCCGGTGTATAAAACCTTCGATGTTGGGCTGACCGCCGAGCCGCAACGCAACATCATTACCAGTTTGGGAGTTCAGGGCCTCAGCATCGGGGATGTGGATGATTGGAGCACCGACCAGAAACTGGAAGGAAGCCTCTATCTGGCTGTAGGTTACAGAACTGCCCTGGGACCGCTGCGCTTCTCTGTGGCCTTTAGGGAAAATAGCCATCCCAACTACTATCTGAATCTGGGTTACGATCTGGACGTGTTTCACTTTTCCCGGCGTTAGACTCTGGGCCATGGCTACACGTCGATAACTTTGGGATTGACATTTTGGCCGCCGCTACAGATTGGTCGCTTAAAAAAGAATCTCAACAGGAGAAACAGGATGCGTGGAATTTCCCTCGCTTTGATGATCATGGTTTTAGGTTTGGGTATACTCTTTGCCCAGGCACCGGATATGAGCACTCTGATAGCTACTCTCAAGTTGGCGCAGAGCGGAGACGCGGAAGCGCAGTGGCAGATGGCCGGTTATTACGAGCAGGGCCTGGGAGTAGAACCAGATCAGCAGGAAGCTATCCGGTGGTACCGTCAGGCCGCCACGAGTGGTCATGTCGAAGCGCAATACAAGGTGGGGGCGTTTTTCTCCAGCAACACCGAAGAAGCGGTGCAGTGGTATGAAAAGGCTGCTTTACAGGGGCATCTGGAAGCTCAGATAAAATTGGGCAACTATTACAACACCACCAATGGACACAAGAAAAACCCAGCGGAAGCCTTCAAATGGTATTCTCTGGCCGCCCGTCAGGGTCACCCTGAGGCTCTCTATGAGGTAGGCAACGCCTATTATTATGGAGAAGGGGTCGCCAAGAGCCATAAAGAGGCCTTCAATCATTATAAAAAAGCCTCGGACGGTGGCCATGCCGATGCCGCCATTTCATTGGGAGACTGTTACTTCAACGGAGAAGGAACGCAGCCGGACTATGCCCAGGCTTTCAAACTTTATGAATCCCAAGCCAAAAAGAACAACCCCCACGCCCTCTACAGCCTGGGCTTTTGCTACGAAAGCGGCAAAGGCGCCAGGATGAACATTATCCGCGCCAATGCCATGTATCAGTTGGCAGTTCACTATTGCACGTCTGGAAACAAGAGCACCTTTGAGAGTTACGCTCAAAAGACCTCTGCCCGGCTTTCCAAAGTCGATCAGGAAAAGGCCGATAAGATCAGAGACGAATGGCTGAACAAGCAGTGAAGACCCGTCCCGACAAAGCAGAGATTGCAGCCCTTTTATCGCTCAAGTCACCCGATGAGCTCAAAGCGCTGTTTGCCCGTGCCTATGAAGTCAAAAAACGCTATGTTGGCACCAGAGTCTGGTTTCGTGGTCTGATCGAGCTCAGTAACATCTGTTCCAAAGACTGCTTCTACTGCGGCATCCGTTCCGGAAACGCATCCGTGTCCAGGTACACTATATCTCCCGATGAGGTCGTCAAAGAAGCCCGATGGTGTTTCGAGCAGGGTTACGGCTCGATCGTGTTGCAAGCTGGTGAACGGAGTGACGCGGCCTGGACGGAGATCATCACAGACCTGATCCTCAAGATTAAAGCGCTTTCGGATGGGAAACTGGGGATCACCCTGTCTTTGGGCGAGCAGAGTGAAGGTGTTTACCGCCAATGGTTTGAAGCCGGAGCCCATCGCTATCTGCTGAGAATAGAGGCATCCAATCCCACGCTCTACAAGCAGTTGCACCCTGCGGATCATTCTTATGATGCCAGAGTGGAGTGCTTAAGATATTTAAAGAAAGTGGGTTATCAGGTGGGCACCGGGGTCATGATTGGCTTGCCGGGGCAGAGCGTGGATGATCTGGCGGATGATCTGCTGTTCTTCTATGACATCGATGTCGATATGATCGGTATGGGACCCTTTATTCCCCACAAAGACACTCCCCTCGGCCACCTCGTCCCCAGCTTTGATCCAGATGAGGCTATAGACATGGGCCTCAAGATGATAGCCGCCTGCAGGATATTCCTCAAAGACGTCAACATCGCCTCCACCACAGCCCTGCAAGCCCTTAAAGACGATGGCCGCGAGCTTGGTCTGCTGGCAGGGGCAAACATCTTGATGCCCAATATCACCGACACCAGTTTCCGGGACAAGTACCAGCTATATGAAGGCAAACCCTGCATGGATGAGAACGCTTCTCTGTGCCGCGGATGCCTGGAACGCAGAATCCAGGCGATAGGGGAGACCATCGCCTACAACGAATGGGGCGATTCTGTCCATTTTAAAACCAGGACCCAGACAATCAATCAGGCAGATTGATGGAATGGCTTGGATTTCAAGCAGCTTGCGGGCTGGATTGGTGTCCGATCTTGCGTTGGACCCCACAGACGTTTTACCTAAACTAAAAGGAGTTTAATATGTTCCCAGGTGGAAAAGGCATGCAGGACCTGATGAAAAAGGCCCAGAAGATGCAACAGGAAATGGAACGCAACCAGAAAGAGATGGAAAACACCATCTTTGAAGCCAGTTCCGGGGGCGGGATGGTGAAAGTGGAGATGACCGGCAAAGGCGATCTCAAAAGCCTCAAGATCGATCCTCAGGCGGTGGACCCTGATGATGTGGAGATGCTGGAAGATCTTATTGTGGCAGCGATTACCGAGGCTCAGACCAAGGTCAATGAGGCCTCCGCTTCCATGATGCAAGGTCTCACCGGAGGAATCAAAATCCCCGGTCTATTCTGATCAGATGCTCCAATCTCCCCGTCTTGACGACCTCATCACGGCCCTGAACAGACTGCCCGGCATCGGACGCAAGACAGCCCAGCGGCTGGCCTGGCATCTGATCGGAGGAGAAAAAAGCAGAGCTCTGGAGCTGGCCAACTCCATCATCTCAGCCGCGGAAAGCTTTGCTCCCTGCAAAGTGTGTAACCTGCTGGCAGAGACGGACCCATGTCAATTCTGTTCATCGGTCGACAGAGATGACTCTCAGCTTTGCCTGGTGGAAAACAATGCCGATGTGGCCATTATCGAGAACATGCATGAATATCGGGGCCGCTATTATATCCTGGGGCATCTGCTTTCACCTCTGGACGGTTTCGGGCCGGAACAGCTGGGAATTCATAAATTGATGAAACTGATCGACGACCGCGCTCCCGATGAGCTGATCCTGGCGCTCAAACCTTCCGCCGAAGGGGAAGCCACCATTCATTACCTCACCGAGACTCTCAAGGCTAAACCCATCAGGATCACGCGTTTATCCACCGGCCTGCCCTTTGGTGGCGATCTGGAATACAGCAGCATTCTCACCCTTTCCAATGCCTGGAAAAGGCGTTATCCCGTATAGACTTATGTTTACCGGCATCATCGAAGCAGTAGTTCCCATCCTGGCAGTGCGGGAGGGCAGTGGCAGACGCCATATCAAGCTCTCGCGTCCCCAAGCCTTTGATGATCTGCGAGCTGGGGCCAGCATAGCATGCGACGGCATCTGTCTCACGGTCCTGGGCTTTGATCAATCCAGCTTTGAGGTGGAGGTCATGGCCGAAACGCTGAAAAAGACCATTGCCGCTGGCTGGAGAAACGGCACTCTGATCAATCTTGAACGGGCGCTCAGGCTGGGAGACAGGTTAGACGGCCACTTGGTGCAGGGCCATATCGACAGAGTTCTCACTCTCAGCAGCACCAGAAATCAGTCCGATACGCTCTATCTATATTTTCATTATCCCCGGGAAGACGCTGCTCTCCTTGTGGCACAAGGCTCTGTGTGCCTGAACGGAGTGAGCCTCACGATCGCGGAGTTGAAGACAGACAGCTTTGCCGTGGCGCTGATTTCTCACACGCGGCAAAACAGCAACCTGCCTGCCTTGAAACCAGGTTCACGTGTAAACGTGGAGTATGACGTGCTGGGGAAATACATTCTGAGAAGCTCAAACCCATTAAAACTGTCTGAGGAGTGGTTGCGTGAACAAGGCTACTAGACTTGCTTGCATATTGTATCTGGCTTTTATGATGATGAGTTGCGGTAGCAAGAAAAACCCCACCGGTGGACCAGTTGATACCGTCAAACCAGAGGTGCTGGCTACTCTGCCGCAAGAATTTGGCCAGCTGACGGACAGGATAGAGATCACCTTCTCCAAAGCCATGGACAAAAGCAGCTTCACGGAAGGCCTCTACTTTTATCCTCCCATCAGTGCCAGGAAAATCAGCTACAGCGGTCGCACCCTCAGCATCCGGATCGAAGAAAAGCTGAAAGACGATACCAATTATTACCTCACTTTGAGCACCCGGATCAAAGACACGCGCGGCAATCCCATCGCTCAAAGCCGCAGCTTCGTGTTTTCCAGCGGACGGCTCAGCGATCTGCGTCTTGGCGGCAAAATTGATTATGAAGAGTCTGCCGATCAGGGCAAACCGGTGACCATAGATATCTTTTCAGCAGATTCTCTACTGGTGCTCAGCCACACCGCCAACGGGGCCAGTTATGGCATCGAAACGCTCAATCCCGCTGTTTATCTCTTGAAGGCTTATCAGGACAAAGATGCCAACGGACGTTATGACCTGGGCCGCGAAGCGTGGTTTGAAGGGAGAGTGGACCTCAAGCGCTCTGCCAATCTGGACCTGATGATGAGCTATAATGACACCACTCTGACTGTGATCAAAGATGCCAGAGCGATCTCAGACAGAAAAGTGGAGCTCACCCTGTCCAAGGTCCCTGTCTCCATAGGAGCGGTATCCGTGAGGGCAGGAAACGGGATCAGACTGCCAGTGCTGATTTCGGAGCTGGAAGGCATTCGACTGACGCTGATCACCCAAGCGCAGGACAGCCTGGATTACAGAGTGGAGATCAGCGATCTAAAAGATGTCAGGGGCAATCGCAATCCCAAATCGGGTGTTGGCTTCAAGGGGTCCATTATCAAGGATACGGAAGCACCTATTGTGCTGAGTTCCACACCCCGCAACGGTACCAGCGTCTCCAACCTGTTGCCCACGATTACTGTGAACTTTAGCGAGATCATTCCACTGGGAAACATGAAGGCCCGCCTGCTGGCTTCAGATCAAAACAAAGAGATTCCGCTTCAGATCCTCAAGAGCGACTCCAGAAGTTACAGCTTCCAGCCCAGTCAACCCCTCAGCAATTATCGCAGCCACAGCCTGGTGATCCTGGCCGACACTCGTGACAGCACCGGAAATCCGCTTGGTAAAGACCACGTGATCAGCTTTTTACCGCTGCTCAAGACCAGGTAGGCCTCCCAGAGACATATTCCCTTTATACATAGTATAAGAGGGCAAGCGGTATAGAGTAAGGGGCTCACTCCGACGCTACCAGATTTCCCCACTCTCGCATGTCAGACTATCATCACCTATACCTGACACGCACTCCTCCCATGCCAAAGCATAGGAGAGGCAAAGGAGAGGCATGGGTGGTGCAAAGGAGGCTAACAGGAAAGATTAACGGGACTTGACAATTCTCCTGCTTACGCTGCCCCGGCCGCTGTCGATCCTCAATAAATAGATTCCTGGCGCGAAAGCGCTCAGGTCAAGCTCCTGGGTGGCATGATCCGACGAGTAGGATAACAGACGCTGGCCTTTGACGTTATACATGGAAAGCTCATAGCGCTCCACTCCTGTTACCTGCAGCTTGATCAAACCGCTTGCGGGATTCGGATAAGCACGCAGGATCAGAGGTGCCGGTGTGTCAGGATCAGAATTTGCCACCTGATTGATCACCACTTCTTCCACATAAACATCACCATGCGCGAAGCGGAATCTGGCCACAGACCATTCTCCATCAAAGGGCAGCATCTCAGAATAGAAGCTCACGCTCTGTTCAAACATAGGGCTCTGTCCAGGCAGGATATACAATGGCACGGCATCCGCGTTGTCCAACTGGAAAGTGGCAAGGCGGGGGAAATTGGCATCCGCGTCGAAGTAAGTAACGTATCCCTGAGCGTAGTGGATATCTGATACCACCCCGGTATCCACTCTGGCAGCGCTCAGAACTGGCTCTGAGATATTCTGAACAGGCAGAGCTCTGTCCATGAGCAACACTTCCGCTCCGTCGCTGGCATCCGCCTCCTGGACTCCGCTGGTGAGGGTGATCCTGGCTGTCATCGAACCGCAGGAGATGAGGGGATACTCAGTATCAAACCAGGCATTGAAATCCGGATCGGCCAACAAATCACTAAGGTTGCAGCTCATGATCAGGGCCCCGTCCTCGATGCTCTGATCAATCTCGCCGATCTGTATCTGGTCGCTGGTGCCGGAGCCGGTGATCTTGTAGAGACCGGGGCCGATAATACCGGTCACATTGACGGTGTGCATCAGGGAAAACACAATGGGGTCGGTGTCGGGATCCGCCTCGGGATCGATAATCAGCGCCATGTAGGAATAGAATGTGATCGCTCCGGAACTGGTGGGGTAGCTGCCGGAGCTGTTTCAAATCGAGAAATAGAGCTTGGTATCCGTAAAACTCACAGATAGTTCAAGCAGGTCCAAGGCGGGATTGGTAAAGAGATGATCTCCGGCAGGATCGGTAGCAAGTTGGGCGTAAAATGCCTCGGGAGGAGCATCGGTACCATTCCACAGAACGGGATTTACCCGCCTGGAATCTCCGTCGCTTTTGAAACCGATGTAGGGATATCCTGACAGCGGGATGTTGATGCTCTTCCAGCCCGGCAATATCCAATCCTGCATAGGCTGGTAGCTCAGCGCGGTACCGTCCCATCTGATCAAGCTCTCCGCCCTGTCTGAGCTGGTGAGCAGATCAATGCTGCTTATACCGTTGTCCAGGTATGGCCCGCTGCCGTACAAGACAGACAGAGGGGCCTGAGCATGCAGTGCCGCAGAAAGCATTAGCAAGCAAGAGAAAGTCAGGATGAGAAAGTGGTTCATGGTATTATCTCCTTGTAATCAGAGTGGCAGGCTGAAGCCGATGTGATAGCTTTGGTTGCGGAGCCGGGCAGGATCAAAACCCTCAAAAGTGGGTATGTCCAGGTAATCCCAACCCAGGGTAATTCTGTACTCGAATGAGAGGGGAATCTTGTTATGAAAGCTCAACTTCCCGCCTGAGACAAAACTGAAATCGAAGATATTGACATACTCCATATTGTTGGAGTCTGTTACTTCCACCTCATCAAATTCGTCCCCGTCGGGCAGGTAGAATATGCCGTCCAGTTCGTAATCGCCATTGATCCGGAAGCCCATGGCCGTACCTGTGATCACGCTCATGGACCACTTGGGCCTGTCTATGGCTTTCACCTTGAAGAGCAGCGGCATTTCTATGTAGTCCATGTAGTATTTCACGTTCATCTCGGCCGGCTTGGCCAGTTCTTCCATTTCCCCAAACTCGTTTTCCATTCTGAAGATATCGATCTTGATCCGGGAGCCTTTTTGAGCGTAGAGCAGCTCATACCCCAATGCCAGATTCGGCAGGATATTCAGGTCCAACCAGGCTCCAGCATAGGCTCCCGGCCGCATGGCAAGCTTGACCTTGAGGTCCTGGGGATCGGCTTTGGTGCCATAATGCAGGGACAGCGCAAAACCAGTCTTGGCACCATAGCTGATATCGGTCTGCCCAAACATGGCAATGGGGAAGAGGGCCAGCAGGGCAAAGAGAATCCATACCGCGATCTTCACATCTCCTCCAGTGCCGCGGCAATCCGGGAACGGATTTGCTCTGCCAACTCCAACTTGTCATGATAGATAGGGTCATCGGTGAGAATGGGTTCCAGCAGGCGAATCTTGATGCGGGCGCAGTGGATATGTCCGTCGATCTCAAAAGCTCTGTAGCTGCCTTTGATGGCAAAGGGCACAATAGCGGCGTCCGCCATGGAAGCCAGTTTCAGGCTGCCAATGTGAAAAGGACCCATGTTCTCACCCTTGCTGCGCGTTCCTTCCGGAAAGATGATCTGAGGGAAGCCGGCATTGATCACCTTGGCGCTTTCTTTAAATGATTCGATGGCGGAGCGGGGATTGGAACGATCGATAAACACGCAATTGATGATCCGCATCCACTGGCTGAGAATGGGTACCCGTAACAGCTCTTGCTTGGCAATGAAGCCCACCGGTTGTCCACTCCACCCCAAAAAAGCGGGGATGTCAAAGTAGCTTTGATGGTTGCCTACGTAACAGAGCCTTAGGGAGGGGGAATCGCTGTCAACGCTGTGTTGACGTGTGGTGGAGGTGGGGATGTTTTCGAGGCCTTCAAAGCTTACTTTACTGCCTGTGCTGCGCACCACCACCCGTCCCCAAAAGTATCTGGCGAAGAGGGTCATTTTCAGATAACGTTGAGGTGGCAGCAGCCATTTTCCCAACAGATATACCGGTAGCGCGAACAGGCATAAGAGCATAAAGAAGATTAACAGAGCGTACCAAAGATAGGTCTTGATTTTTGCTAACATGAGAAGTCCTAAAGGGTTGAGAGTTTGAGAAGTTGAGAGGAGTTATAGGGTTGTATGGGCTGGTTAACAAGCTCGTAAAGAGGGCAAAACATACTCGCTGGAACTGCTGCGATCATCTCACTTTATCCTGATATTACTCAGTGCGATTCAGCTATCTTGCGCGCGGCGGCAACATATATCATCCGTCTCCCCTAATAGCTCATCGTGACCCATTCTTCATAGACATCGTTCAGAGAGGTCACCCAGGCCCTGCGTTTGACGGCATGATTGATGGTCTTCCAGTAGAGGCGGCCCAGCATGGGAAAATCCACGGGATCGAAACTGGTGTTATGCCAGAGCAGAGAAAGATGAGATTGATATCTGGCGGCAAGATCGATCAAGCGATAGAGCACCCGGCGTGATTGAGCAGGGCTCATATTCATGGCCTTGGAAGATCTCAGGGTGGTGTCCATCACGATCAAAGGTATCTCCAAAACTCTGAAAGGGCGGTTTTCCGCGATGTTGAACGGGAAGAATGGAAAGGAAATTCCAGCGCGGAAACCAATGTTTTCCCAGTAACCCAGGGTGGAGTCGAAATGGATGCCGGCATTTTCGAGGATAGTGAAGCTCTTTTGATAATCGAAATGGAGATAGTGGGTGCGGAAACCCTTGGGGTCGAATCCCAGTTCACGCAGTTTATCCAGCTCCGCTTGCAGGACCACGGGATCGAAGGCCGATTCGGGAGAGCCGTGCAGGCCTACTTCCTGTTGCCCTAGCAGGTCTATGATCTGCTCTTTGGAGACGGGATCTGAAAAGTAATTCTGGCGCTGATCTTCAAAGTCATCCCTGGCCAGCAGAAACCAGGTGGATTTGACGCCCAGGTCGGTTTCCTGACGGATGATGCGTTTGACGTTCCGCCAGGGATTGTGCAGCAGGTTTTTGTGCAGTCCGTGCCCGAAAATCTTCCAAAGCGCGTTTAGGGGCCTGCGGGGGATGGTCCTCAGATTGTAGAAGAGAGTCTGAAACTTCTGGCGGGTATTCCAGTAGTTCCAATAGTCTATGTCGTGCGAGAGCGATACGCAAAAATCCTTATCCTCGCTCCAGTAAATCTCCCTCACGAATTCGGGAATAAACTGCCCCACTGCCCACAGGAGGATCTGGCAGTAGACGTCCACCACAGGAATTTCGGTAAAATCCCAACGGTATTGCAGGGATTCGCGATAGTCCACCCGACCTTTGTGAGCTCCGTGATAGTTGAGGATATACTCGTTCCAGCAGGTGAGAAAATAGAATCCCCCGGCCACCAGGTCTTTGTGGATGACGCAGTGATCTGTGTCCAGCGAGAAAATCGCTCCTCCCCTGGAAAAGAGGAAGGGAATATACTCGTTTTTATAGAGGCAAAAATCCACCAGGTCAAGTGGATAGAGCTCCCGGCGCTCAAAAAAGTCGGCCGTGCCGTCCCTGAAGTTTATTTTGATGGGATAATCGCGCTCGGTGGGATAGCCATAATAGAGATGACTGCCCTCGTAGTGGTTTCCATACACAAACTTGGGGTTCAGCCTCAGGATATAGCAATAGGTCCGCAACACGAACTCTGCCTTGGGAATGTAGAGGCGCGGCAGATTCAGGAGGATGATGATATTGGGATACTTTTCCACTTCAGGAGCCTGTGCCGCCTTCAATCCTTCTATTTGAGGTCTTACGCGGTCCCCGGTTTCTCTTTACGGGTTCCCGGGGCTCGGGTTTTACGTGCAAACCCCCGATCAGAACTGCTTTGAGGACGTCTCTGACCTGATCCACGTAGCTGATGTCCATGCCTTCCAGGATATCGGCATCGAAATCTGCCATGCCGGCCTCATTTTCCGCCGGTACGATCAGTTTGTGAATGCCGGCCCGTTTGGCGGCCAGGATCTTTTCCTTGAGCCCACCGATGGGGAGCACTTTCCCAAGCAGTGTCACTTCACCGGTCATGGCGATGTCGTGTTTGACCGGCTTGCTTGTGAACAAGGAGGCCAACGCCGTCGTCAGAGTAATGCCGGCCGAAGGGCCATCTTTGGGAACTGCCCCGGCTGGGAAGTGGATATGGATATCCCACTTGTCAAAGCTGTTGGCTGGAATGCCATAATCCTGCTGATGGGATTTGAGGTGAGAGAGCGCTATGCGGGCGGATTCCTTCATCACTTCTCCCAAGAGCCCGGTGAGCACGATTGCCCCCTTTCCAGGCATACGGGTAGTCTCGCAAAAGAGGATTTCGCCGCCATAACTGGTCCAGGCGAGGCCAGTCGCCACTCCGATTTCCGGCTTGCGATTGGCCAGCTCCAGGCTATATTTACGGGGTCCCAGATAGCTGGCAATATCGCTGGCTTTGAGGCTGAGGGACAACTGCTCTCCTGAGGCCACTTTTCTGGCTATCTTTCTGAAGATAGAGCCAATGCGCCGTTGCAGATTGCGCACTCCGGATTCCCGGACGTAATAACGGATCAGTTCCTGCAGGGCGGATTTTTGCAGCTTGACGATGGAAGAGCTGAGGCCGTTGTCTTCCAGTTCTTTAGGGATCAGATAATGCCTGGCGATCTCGATCTTGTCGTGCTCCAGATAGCTGGTAAACTCGATGATTTCCATGCGGTCACGCAAGGGAGCGGGGATGGTTTCCAGCGAGTTGGCCGTGGTGATAAACATCACTTCGGAAAGATCAAAGGGCAGGTTGAGATAGTTGTCTGTAAAGCTGTTGTTCTGCTCGGGGTCAAGCACTTCCAGCAGCGCGGAAGCGGGATCGCCACGGAAATCACGGCCCAGTTTATCGATCTCGTCCAGCATAAAGACGGGATTGGCGGTACCCTGGCGTTTGATCTCGGTGATGATCTTTCCAGGCATGGCGCCGATATAGGTGCGTCTGTGGCCTCTGATCTCGGCTTCGTCGTGAATCCCGCCCAGGGACATCCTGATAAACTTGCGGTTCAGGGCCCGGGCCACGGATTTGCCGATCGAGGTCTTGCCCGTACCGGGAGGACCCACAAAGCAGAGGATCGGACCTTTGATGCTGCCTTTCAGCTTTTTGACCGCGATGTATTCAATCACCCGTTCCTTGGGCTTTTCCAGACCGTAGTGATCTTTGGTGAGCACTTTATCGATCTTGACGAGGTCCAGCCTGTCTTTGCTGAAGATTCTCCAGGGCAGATTGACGATCCAATCCAGATAATTGCGGATCACGCCATATTCGCTCGAGGCCGGTTGCATGGATGCCAGGCGTTCCAGCTCTTCGAGGGCGGTGTCTCTCACTTCATCCGGAAGGGCGTTTTTCTCTATCAGTTCGCGCCATTTGAGAATCTCTTTGCTCACCTCATCGCTTTCTCCCAGTTCGCGGCGAATGGCGTCCAACTGCTCTCTGAGATAATAGCGCCGCTGGTCTTCGTTCATTTCCAGCTGGATATTGCTGCGGATGTGGTTCTCCACCCGCATCTGTTTGATAAGCTCAGCCAGGCAGTCATTGAGAAACCTGTATCTGGCCTTGAGGTCTATGAGCTCCAGAATGCGTTGGCGGTCAGCAAGTTGGAGCTCAAGATTGCCGGCGATGATATCCGCTACCCTACCGGCTTGTTTGATGTTTCCCAGTCCGGAGATCATCTCACGGTTGAGGAGATTGCCTTCCTGGGATATCTTTTCCAGCAGTTCCAGCGCTACCGTCCGATAGGCGTGGACTTCCGTATCTTCTATGTTCAGCTCTGTGACGCTTTCCACGTCTGCCATGATAAAGGGCTCGCGCTGAGTAACTTTCTGCAGTCTAATCCTGGATGTACCCTGCAAGAGCAGGCTAATCGTGCCATCCTGATTGCGAAGCATTCTGAGGATGGTGACTGCAGTGCCAATCTCGTGCAGGCCGGCATCTTCGCCTTCCTGATCGAGGAAAAAGGCCATCGATTTATCATTGGACAGAGCGTGATCTATCACCAGCTTCCCTTCGTCGTCTGCCACCACCAGTGGCATCAGCAAAAAGGGAAACATCACCACGTTTCCCATGTGCAACACTGGCAGGGTTCTGGGGATCCGGCTGTTATGATCTTCCATCTGCTCACTCCTTGTGCATATTGACTTCTGTTTATATAGATAAGCCGTTTGCAATCAAAACCAAACGGCTCTGCCACAAAAGCGGGCGGGGGATTTTTGACAAGCTATTTCTGCGCCTGGGTCTAAAGACGCTTTTGATAACGAGATGAGCGTATCCCGATCGGTTGAGAGACTCAGGATCCCGCAGATTACGCGGATAATCTAAAGTCAATAGGGTTTATTTGTTGGGTTCAGAATGTCTTCCATTTCTTGATTATCAGGTTCTGCGAAATCTGCGTATCAATCTGCGTAATCTGCGGGAAATTCACCTAATTCCCAGAGCAGTAAAGATATCGCGTTTCAGTTCATCGATTGCGGGGTTGTCATCGTACAGGCCGGAGGGAACTATATATTCCTCGCCAAAGCGTCCCGGGTCGCCTTTCATCAAGACCACGCGGTGAGAGAGGATGATGGCCTCAGAGATATCATGGGTCACCAAAATGATACTAAGAGCCAGCCTGGAAGCGATTTCTTTCAGCCACAGCTGTAGCTGGCGTCGGGTGATGGCGTCCAGGCTGGCAAAAGGTTCATCCAGGAGCAGCACTTTGGCTTCGGACATACAGGTGCGGAGGAGTGCCGTCCTCTGTCTGAGCCCTCCGGAAAGCTGCCAGGGGAGATGACTGGCATGATCTTGGAGGCCAAAGACGGGCAGCAACTCATCCACCCGTTTCCTGGCGTGCCGGAGATCATTTTTGGCCACTCTGGCGGGCAGCAGAGCATTGTCACGCACACTCAGCCAGGGAAACAGCAGATCGTCCTGAGGCATATAGCCCAGTTTCCCGCTTCTGGCGGTAATATCCTCTCCCATAAAGACAACGCGCCCCTGATCGGGTCTCGTAATCCCGGCCAGCAGCTCCAGAAAGGTGCTCTTCCCGCAGCCGCTGGCCCCTATGATGGTGAGAAACTCGCCTCCAGACAGTGCCAGTGACGCGTCTTCGAGGATCAGACGACTGCGGCCGTTTAGCAAGAATGATTTGCTGAGACCGGCAGCCTCAAGGATGTGGCTCATTCAGGCAGAAAACGGTTTGTGAACATCTGATCGGCTTTCATGCCGGTCATCAGCATCCGCTTGTTAAACATCCAATCCACAAACCGCTGCCATACCTCCAGCCGCTGTTCTCCCCACCTGGGAGCTTCTGCCTGGTATTGATCTTTGAGATAAGCCATGCTCAGCTTGACCTGTTCGGCATTGGCTGCCAGTTCCGGGACGGCCTTGATGAGAATATCGGCCGCGGCGGAGCTATTCTCAATGCAGTATCGGTAGCCTTTAGATACCGCTGCCATAAAGGATTTCACCAGCTCCGGATCGGCCTGGGCGGTCTTCTCGTTGGTGACGATCACGGGGGTATAATAGTCAAACACGGGGTCAAGGTCTTTCAAAGGTATGTAGTTCAGAGCGATACCGCGACGTTGAGCTTCCACGCCGTCCCAGCCCCAGAATATCCACTCAAAATCGGCATCCCGGCCAATGGTGGAAAAAAAGTCCGTGACCCCTTCCACCACCTTTAGTTTATCAAAGGACGCGCTGTCGGCAGTCATAACGGAGCGCAGGATCTCGGTCTCGGTAGGCCAGCCGGAACTGCCGTAACGTTTGCCCTCAAAGTGCTTGGGCCTGGTCAGCTCCGCTTCTTTCAGAGAGGCGAAGCCTGATGTGTTGTGTTGAATCACTGCCGCCAGGGAGACCAGCGGGATGTTCTCTATCCTGGCGCGAATAACGCTTTCCTGATAGCTGATCCCAAACTGGGCGTGACCGGATGCGACTATCTGTTCCGCGCTGTTCTGGCCTGGCTGGATGATCTCGACCTCGAGGCCGGCTTCCTTGAAATATCCCAGTTCCTGGGCCACGTAGAGGCCTGTATGATTGGTGTTGGGCGTCCAGTCCAGCACTACTTTGAGCTTGCGGGCGGCTTTCTGAGCGGTTTCCCGTTTACATGACACCAGGCCTCCCAGGGCCAAGGCCGTAAGCAACAGGATGCAGAGAGCTTTTTTCATCTTATATCTCCTGATAGGTTATGCGTTACGCGTTACGCGATCCATATGGGTACACTTGTTGCATATCATATATATCTTAATCTCATATCTTTATGTGGAAAACCTCTCTGTTTTCCCTGCAGTATTTCAATCAGTTCTCACTGTATCATATAATCTTACACGCACCGAACGGCTGAAGCCAGTGACACAAAACCATATTCTCATATCCCATTGTTTTGCAATCCTTCAGGCGCGGGGATGGTAAAGCCGGTGGGTCTCCACCAAAAACCGGGTGTTGACGTGGGTGTAAATCTGAGTGGTGTTGAGGCTGGCGTGACCCAGCAGTTCCTGGACCACTCTGAGATTGACGCCCGCCTCCAAAAGGTGGGTGGCAAAGGAATGCCTGAAGGTGTGAGGCGTAAATTCCTGTTTGATCCCGGCTTTCAGGGCGGCTTCTTTGAGGATCTTCCAGAAGCCCTGCCGGCTCAGTTTTCCGCCCCTGCCGTTCAAAAACAGATAATCGGAGCGTTTCATCTTCAGCAGCGCGGGCCTGTGGGCGTTCAGATAGACTTCAAACAGCGGCTCAAGCGAATTCACATAAGGCACATAGCGTTGCTTATTGCCTTTCCCGTGCACCAGTATGATCCCCTCGCTCCGGTTGAGATCGTGGAGGCTGAGGCCCAGCAGCTCTGAGATTCTCATGCCGGTGGCGTAGAGAGTCTCCATCATCAGACGGTTGCGGAGTTCCAGCGAGGTCTGGACGGGTTGGGAATCCAGGAAACGCAGCATGGTGTCCACATCCAGAAAATCCGGTAAATGCTGGCCTACTTTGATCTTGGGAACTTTGTCGAAATCCATCACGCGGTTGGCATCATTATCGGCAAGATAACGGAAAAACTGGTTGAGGGCGGCCCGTTTGCGGGCCAGGGAGCTCACTATCAAGCCCATATCGCTGAGTAGGGTGAGATATTCGATCACTTCTTGATGGTCAATCCGTTCGACAGGTTTTTGCGCGTAGGCCAGAAAGTCTCTCAGATCGCGTTCATAGCTCACGACACTGTTTTCCGCCATGCCTTTTTCCACCCGAATGTGAAACACAAAGTCTCTTAGATAGACCAGCGCGGCTGGCAAGGGAGGGGTAAAGGCCTCCGTGTTTCTGCTTTTTCCTTTCAATACTGGTTGTTTCTCTGAGGCTGCCAAGTTGTGCTTCCGGGATGTCTAAATGGTTTCAGACCAAGGGAGTAACTGTCTGTCAGTCACCGCTTTGATAGTTGGGTGTTTCCTTGGTGATGCGGATATCATGGGGGTGGGATTCTTTGAGCCCGGCGCTGCTGATCTCGATAAACTCGGCACGGGCTTTGAGACTATCCAGATCGCGGGCTCCGCAATAGCCCATTCCGGAACGCAAACCCCCGCATAGCTGATAGATATAGTCTTTGAGGGGGCCCTTGTAGGGTACCATCCCTTCTATACCTTCGGCCACCATCTTGTTCTCTTCGGTGGCGTTTTGGAAATAGCGTTCCCCACTGCCGCGTTTCATCGCTCCGATGGAACCCATGCCACGATAGCTCTTAAATCTGCGGCCGTTGAAGATGATAAACTCGCCGGGGCTTTCATCCGTGCCGGCAAAAAGGGAGCCGATCATGACAGCGGAAGCGCCCCCGGCCAGAGCTTTCACGATGTCGCCGGAATACTTGATTCCACCGTCTGCGATGATGGGGACATTACTCTGGGCCGCTACTTCAGCGCAGTCCATGATGGCGGTCAACTGAGGCACTCCAATCCCCGCTATCACTCTGGTGGTGCAGATCGAGCCTGGACCGATCCCCACTTTGACTGCATCCGCGCCGGCGTCGATTAGAAATCTGGTGGCTTTGGCAGTGGCGACGTTGCCGGCGATCACTTCCACATTCAGCTTGTTTTTGACCTTTTTGAGGGCTTTGGCAATGTTGATCTGGTGACCGTGGGCGGTGTCTATCACAAGGAGGTCCACACCCATGCGGACGAGTTCCTCTGCCCGCTCCAGAAAGTCTCCCGTCACTCCGATCGCGGCCCCCACCAGGAGCCGGTTTTTGCTGTCCTGCACGGCGTTGGGATAGTCTATCCGCTTCATGATGTCGCGCACTGTGATCATCCCCGTGAGCTGGTCGTCGGCACCAGTCAGCAGGAGCTTTTCGATCCGGTGCTTTTGCAGGAGCGCTTTGGCGTCTTCCAGACTGACCCCGCTGGGAGCGGTCACCAGTCTGTCTCTGGGAGTCATCAGTTCTCTTACTTTGCGGCGGGGATCTGTCTCGAAACGGATGTCGCGGTTGGTGAGAATCCCCACCAGACGGCCTTTCTCCACCACTGGGAACCCGCCGATCTTGTGGCTTTTCTTCAGCTCCAGCACTTTTAGCAGAGTGTCGTCGGGAGACACGGTATAAGGTTTGGAAACCACCCCGCTCTCCGCGCGCTTCACATGATGAACCTCGTTGGCCTGATCCGCTATGGAAAGATTCTTATGGAGAATTCCGATCCCGCCTTCCCGGGCAATGGCAATGGCCAAAGCGTGTTCTGTGACGGTATCCATCGCCGCGCTGAGGATGGGCACCCGCAATTGGACGCGGGGGGTGATCCTGGCGCTGAGGTCCACCTCGGATGGCAGCACCTCAGAGCGCTGCGGCACCAGTAAAACATCATCAAAAGTATATGACTTGCGTATTTTTTTCATGTTGGCAATCTCCATCAGGGGTCAAAATATCTCTTTGCCGCTGGCTGTCAATAGTCAAGCTGAGGCAGGGACGGCTGATAAACAAAAAGACCCGAAGCGAAGTCCGGGTCCAATATCTGTGGGCAGGTTAATATCAGTCTTGGGATTCCGGTGTTTCAGCTTCTTCCTCTTCCAAATCCTCTTCTTCCGTGCCGGGAACGTAGATGCTGACATCCACGGAGCACTTGCTGAGGTCGGGATAAAAGTCATCGACGTATTCGCGCACGGTGGTCTCGATATCATTGTGTTTGTCGATGATTTCCTGAGAATAGCCGATTTTGATGGCGATGGTGTTGAAACTGCGGTTGATATCCAGCTTGGGACGCTCACCATAGACGTTGTTCAGAAATTCCGGCAAGGACTTCGCAAGCTTGGCCACGCCGCTCAGACGTTTGTAGGCCTTCATGCCAAAATGGGCGGCCAATGCGGTCCCGCCAACTAACAGAAGAGCTTTCAGGATCTTCTTCATCATCTCACCTCACATTGTTTTGTTTATTTATAGATAGATTTTATCTTTCCCCAGCTGCGGTTCTGCGTGGAGAGAGGTTGTTGGATTTGAGTGTCTCCGGGGGCGACGGGATTGAGAGAAAACTCGCTGAAACCGAAGACCACGACGCCCACGATGCTGGAAAACTGTGTCCCGGCGGCGGGGGAGAGGGCTTTCTGTCTGGAAAAGGAGCCGGTCGTGATGGAACACTGCCCGCTGCCGTCCGTGACGGCAAATCTGCCGGCTTTGCTTCTGGAACTGGCTACGCTGGCACTGAGGACCCGGGCATATACTCCCTCGTAGGCCTCCGCTTCATCGGCCCTGGAAAGCTGACCAGTGGTCACGATCAGGGGTTGAGGCAGGCCATTATTGCGATCCAGCATCCGATAGGAACTGATATCCAGGAGGCAGGTCATGCCAAAAGATTCATGCACCCGGCCGCGCACTCTGATCTTGTCTCCCTGGGAAGGACGGTTACGCTTGTCCGCGATGTAGATACCGCGCCAGGATCCGCTGATGGGCTCGGAGATAAAATATCCCCCCTGAGCATAATCCGCTCCGGTGACGATCCCCTCCAGAGTCACCTCTCTGCCCACATAGGGAGAGGGATAGCTGTTGTCCACTCCGGGAGTGTTGGTATACTGGATATCATATATAGTAAGAGCACCAGCCGCGGTGGCTAGGCCCATCAGAATGGTCATGGCAAATAGTAGCTTCTTCATTTTGACCTCTTTGAAGCGATATTTGTGAAGCGCGCTAAGATGTCAAGCAAAATCGCATCTGATTTTTCTCAAACGGCGCTGCTTAGCTTCGCTCTATTCGGATTACTGAGCATGAAGCGTTCCGAAACCGCTTTTTTTTGGTCGCGATGACGGTCGTAGCGAGGGGACGGGCGTGAAAAACATGAATTGATCAAAGTGATTGTTTGATGGAGTGCAGGAAGATAAAACCTGTGGGTGTGTATTGGAGCCTGTGATGAAGGTCCGTCCTTATTCATGGGCCGCTTCGCCGTGTCTGGCTCGTCGGACTCAATCCCAATAAAGTTGGGGGTGAGTGAGACTTGATAGCGGCAGGCTGGAGTGGAAGCAACAGGGGAGGGATGGGATCGAGGAGGTTGAGAGGGTTGAGGAGGTTTAGACACGCGCCGGATCGGAATCCGACGCTACAATATAGAACCGGGACCCCATCGAAAGGTCCCGGTCTCGCAGGCAAAAGATCAGGTTGAGAAGGCAGGCGGTCTAAACCCTCTCAACCATCTAAACCCTAATGTGCCTAAAACTCCATCACCGGCGCGGAGACGGGTGTCAGCATCAGAGCGCTTTGGTCGGAGTATTGTTTCCAGAGCTCATAGAGATGGCCATAGCTCTTTTCCAGTTCCAGAAGCAAGCCGTTGGTGCTCAGGCCCGGCAGGGAATCGCCACGCATATCGATCCGGATCCCTTTATTGGAGCTGGTGGCGTCCACCAGTTCGATATCGCCTTTAATCCCGGTCAGATCGCGCATATGTATCAGCGCGGTTTCCATGCCGCCCAGATCGTCGATCAGGCCCAGTTCCAGAGCTTGCTTTCCTGTCCAGACTCTGCCTTGAGCGTAAGCGTGCACCTGCTCGGAATCCAGATTCTTACGGCCCGTATCCACTTTACCCACAAAGTCTTCATAGACGGATTCGATAAAGCCGGTCATCTTCTGTTTTTCTTCCTCGGTCCATTTGCGGTAGATAGAGGGAAAATCTGCGTTGCGGCCTTTCTTGACCGTGGACCAGTTTACTCTGACCTTGTTAAACATCTTTTCAGCGTTGAACGCGATGCCGATCACTCCGATGGAACCGGTCAGAGTGGTGGCTTCGGCCACGATTTTGTCGGCCTTGCAGGCGATGTAGTAACCACCCGACGCGGCCATGCCGGCCATGGAGACCACCACCGGTTTTTTGTTTTCGGTCTGGGCGAGTTCCAGTTCTCTCAGGATGATATCAGAGGCCTGGGCCGATCCGCCCCCGCTGTCCACTCTGAGGATGATGCCTTTGTAAGCGGGGTTTTTGCGGGCGGCGCGGATAAGTTTGACGGTGCTTTCGGCCGCGATCATGGTGCCGGGTTCGCCTTTGCCCATCACGATGTTGCCGCTGGCGTAGATCACGGCTATCTGTTTGGGACTGGGGATGTTCCAGTCATATTTCGCGAAGCTGGTGAGCGAGCCTTTGCGGGCGGTGAAACCATAGCGGTCTTTGAGTTTGTCCTCAAGCTGGTCTTGATAGATGAGGCTGTCCACCAGTCCGGCGGCCATGGCGTCCTGGGCCAGGTAGTAGGGGCCGTTGTCGATCACGTCTTCCAGCTTGCCGTTGATGCGGCTGCCTCTGCCGTTATTGATTTGGACGATCATCTGCTCATAGATGGTCTGCAGGATGGCGTCATAGACTTCCCGCTCGGCTTCGGTCATGGAGGTTTCCGAGAATTGGTTGCCGGCGCTTTTGTATTTGTGGCTGCGGAAATTGAGCACTTCCACTCCCAGGCTGTCCAGGAGGGTGGCAAAGTAGGGACTGGTGATCGAGAGGCCATGCAGGTCCACGCTTCCCATGGGATTCAGCCAGATGTTGTCGGCCACGGAAGCGGCAAAGATATAGCCTCCGTTGCTGATATTGTCATAGTAGCATTCCACCTTTTTGCCCTTGGCTTTGAAACTGGCAAAGGCCCTCACCAGTTCCTGCTGGAGGGCGAAGGAGCTGGAAAAAGATGGATTGATCAAAAGGATGCCTTCCACGCCAGGTTCCCGGGCGGCTTTCTCCAGTTCGTTGATCACGCTGTCTATCCCGCGTTGGTTGGAATCGAAAACCCTGAACGGGCCGAAGCTGTAGCTGGGGCTCTTATAGCTCACGATTTCGCCTCTGAGCTTCATGTCGTACCATTTTTTGCCAGACAGGCCCAGGAAGGGCTTCCAGTTCAGGTCGCCGGCGTTCACATATCCCAGCAGCACGGGGTCCTTGCCATCGGGTTTGAGGGCCAGGGATCCCAGCTCCGTCTTGCCGAAGCGCAGGCTGAAATTGAGCAAAGCGCTCTTGGAATCCAGGTTGTAGCTCCCCCCCAGCTTCAAGCCATCCACGATCTGGGTGCTGAACCCAAGCACGGGACTGGTGAAGTCATATTCCATCAGGGCGGGATTGGTCTCGTCCGCTACCTTTTTATAGCTGATGTCACCGCTCAGTTCAAGACGGTAGGAGTGTTGAGGCGCAAACCAGCTAAGCGGCCGGATCGCGATGCCGGCTTTGTAGGCGGGAGATTGACGATAGGGGTTATCCCACACCATCGCCAAAGAGGCGGAATTGTGGGGACGGAAAGTGAGGCCGTTGCGCCACCAGCCTTCATTGGTGGCGGAATTTCTCCAGCTGTAACGGGAGCCGAAATAGAGATTGCGCAGGAAACCGCGCTCCGAAAGGGGTGAACCGACGGCAAAGTTGTGATAGCTCACATCGTTCCGGTTCTCATACACATAGCTGAAGCCGTCACTGTTATAAAAAACCCAGTGCTGTTTGATCCAGTCGTTGTTGTCAAAGTTCTGGGCGTATCCCAGGCCGCTGATTTGGCCTGTACCCAGCAGAGATGGATTGCCATAAGGGGAAAACTGATCGTCCATCGAGGCGATCGGAAATTCCAGGCTGTCCGGATCAACATTTACGGATTGGGCCCCAAGGCCACTCAGCACAAAGCCGAGCGAAATCAGAATAAAGACGAAGCGAAGCGGGGTCATAGTCTCTCCTATCATATATAAGTTCCCTACTCTCAACGGCCTGATATGGCCATCACATAAACTCGTCCTATTTCCGCGATCGCGTCCCGGCTGTCAAGACCTTTTTTTTTCAGACCTCTCCACCCGCGCTCGAAAAATAAGCCTTGACTAATATGGGTGCTTGTCCTGAAATTGTAATCAGTGTAAAACATCTGAAACCCCATGGAGAAGCCGATGAAAAAACCGACTTTGATCATAATTGCCCTGTTGCTGCTGAGCATGGCACAAGCCCTGGTGGTGGAAACCGGGTCCTTCCGCGATTTCCTCTACGGTGAGGAGCCAGCCTGCGCTTACGACAACTGGATATCTCACATCGCTGAGGGCATCGCCTCGGCAAACTACAACCTCTACGCCCCCTATGACCGCCAGCTCAACGGGTTTGGAGACTTCCGGATCATCAACGCGCTCGAGACCGCCAACTGGAACGCGCTCATTGGACTTTTCCTCACCGAGTCCTGGGATGAAGCAGAGCTGATGATCCTGGCGGCGGGATTCCCCTATCAGCTTGTCCAGTTTAACGATACCGACACCGGCCGTACCTATTATATGCTGCGTGAAATTCCCGATATGGCCGAGATCGACGACAACAACACCGCCGACCCCTATGATGACGAAAGCGGAGCTTTTATGTATGGATGGGGGCTCTATGTTTACAATCCCCAGGGCAGCCGTCCCGTCATTATCACCGTTCCCCATCCCACCGACGATTTTGCCACTCCCGCCATGGGAGCCCTGGCCCTGGAAGTGTGGGATGCCAGATTCATGATCATCAGCGGTGCCGGCAGAGAAGTGAAGTGGACCAATGTGGCCCCCTTCACAAACTCCAAGTCGCTCTCCGATCCCACCCGCGTAGCCAGCCATCCTTTCAACTTCGCCTATGACAAATTTGCCGATCAGATCAGAAGCCAGTATGGCCTCCGTGAGTTCTCGGCCCAGATCCATTCCTACGACTGGAATCGCCACGAGGGGTATCCCAACAATCAAATCTCCGCCGGATATCAAAAACTCTGCCCCAACCTGCCCATCCGCGATCTCTCGGACCTCAACAACGACATGATCCACCAGGCCCCGCATCTGGTCTTTCCCGCCAACACCGTCGGAATCCACGCTCCCGTGTATCTGAGCGAATATTACAGCGTCAACTATTCCATCCACGATTTCAACTGGAGTGACGGTGTAAACACCTATCCCGTAAACGACTATGTGGACCTGCCGGCTTACTCCCAAAACCATCAGATGCTCTACACCCTCAGCGGCTGGAACGACTATGACTCCTATGATCCCTTCTTCCATGTGGAGATGGACGAACTGCCCAACTGCTATGAGCAGACCGAAAACAACTACCACTGGTTCTACGGATGGGACACCGCCCAGCAGAAATGGGACTATGCCAACCTCTTTGGCCGCTATATGCAGTTTTACTCTCCCTGGGTATATCATCTTGAAGCCGTGATGGACGATATGTTTCAGATGAACGATGGCCTCACGCCCACTCCTCCCACAGAGCTGAGTGTGCTCAATTCCTCCCTGACCCACATCACTCTGGGATGGCAGCCTTCCTCCGCCTATGATTTTGACACCTATGAGGTCCTCTACGCTCCCGAACCCATCGGAACGGACAATTATCAGATCTTCAACCGCAGCAACAACAGCTTCCTGGCTTCCCAGGATGCTCAGAGCATCAGCGTCACCGGTCTCAACAACGCCAACACCTATTACTTCAAGATTCGCGCCAAAGACAAGAACGGCAACTACTCCGAGCTCAGCAACGAAGTTCAGTCTATTCCCGCGCCTGCCAACATCGTGAGTTTCACCGCCCACGGCATGGAACAGAGCGTCCGGCTCTACTGGCAGGTGGGAGGGCAGACGAACAATCAGGGCTTCAAAGTCTATCGCCGCAGAGGAGACGGGGATTTTCAGCTGCAGGATAGCTGGCTCAGCAATCCCGGCCTTTCAAACCCCACCGGCAGCACCTTTGAATGGTGGGATACCGGCCTCCAAAACGGCGTGGTGTACACCTACCGGATCAGCTCCACCAACACCTCTGAGATGGAGTTCTTTCACAACTATCCCGTTTCCGCTTCCGCCATGCCCATCCAGACGCTCACAATCAGCAATCTGGCCGGCACCCTCACGGACAGCGTCACCTTTGGCAACAATCCTTACGCTTCGGACTCTCAGGACGGCTTTTGGGACGTCACCAAGGGCAACCCCACCGAAACTTATGTGTGGACGGCTTTCTGGCAGCAGTATTGGGGAAATCAGGGCACCAGTCTGCTGAGAGAGATCAAGGGCGGCTACGACGTCGATTCTCAGGTCAAAACCTGGGTCCTGCGCACCCGCAGCGATCAGCTTGAACAGCTCAGCATCCAGGCTACCGGCACCTTTGGCCGGGCCGAAAAACTCTGGCTGCAGGACGGGGCAACTTTCCACAACCTGCTCAGCGGCCCCTATAGCTATTCGAACGCCAATTCCAACGTCCGAACCTTCAATCTCTATTGGGGCAACATGCAGCCCCGCGCCACGGTAGCCAGCATGCAAAATAGAATCCTGCAGGGCGGGAACATGGTAAGCTTCAGCTGGAATTATACTTATTCCTTCCTGATCGACCACGTGGAGCTCTCCCTCCAAAACGCCACCGACAGCCTTCTGGTGAATAACTACCTCAGCAACACCCAAAGCTCCTACAGCTACCTGCTGCCTCAGACCGTGGATATGCAAGGTGCCAAACTGATCGTTGACGTCATTGCCATCGACGGAGTCCGCACCCGTTTCGTGTCTCCCTACACCCTGGCTTTGGTGCCATATATGAACCTCGCCATGCTCGAATCCGGCTGGCAGATGCTCTCAAACCCCTGGGTGACCACCCCCCTGAGCGTGGACGCGGTCTTTGGAGCCGGTACCGATGCCTACACCTACAACCCCGTCAGCGCCTGGCAGCCCACCACTCAGTTCAATTTCGGCAGCGCCGTCTGGGCCCATCTGAACGACTTTGTGTTCTACAGCTCCACCAACCCGCTGCTGGCGGATGAATACAATCTGGACCTCATGGACGGCTGGAATCTGATCGGCAACCCCCATCTCTGCTCCTATGACGTGGAAAATCTGCGCTTTATGGTGAACAGCAGTCTCTACCGCTTTGGCGAAATGGTCAATCAGGAGCTCTTGTCTCCCGTCGTCTGGGCCTTCCGCGCCGGTCAATATGAGCCCGTCAGCAGGATCGAGCCCTTCCAGGCTTTCCTGATCAGATACTACGGCGCCGCCGGGCTGGTCAGCCAGATCAATTTCTATCCCTTCTGGCAAGCGCCTGAGATCGATGCTCCCTCCGCTCAAAGCTCCGTCACCCTCCACGCCGCCGTCAACGGTCTCAGTGACTGGGTGAGAGTGGGCACCCACAATCTGGCCAATGACGCCTCCGATTTCCGGCTCAATCTGGCCAAACCGCCCGTTCCGCCTTTCTCTGCGCCGCGTCTCTATGTGCCGGAACTGCTGCCCACTCTCAGGCCCGATGGACAGCTCCACAGCCAGTTTCTGCCTCTTCTGGACGCCAACGGCGCCAGTCAGGACGTCATCGCTTTCAATGTGCGTCTGGAGCTTCCCACTGCCGATCCCGTCACTATTTCCTGGGGGGATAACGGCCTTCCGGATGGGTGGCAGGCCGCCTTCCTGATCGAAGATGAAATCTACCACATGGGCAGCGCGCCTGAATTCGTCTGGCAGCCGGACCAAGCCGGCACCTTCAACGCCAATATCCGGCTCAGCAACTACGCCGTCGCCAATCAGGACCAGGTGGCGTTCCTGCTCGGAAAGCCTCTGGCCTGGCCCAATCCCTTCAATCCGGACGTCAATATTGCCTTCAGCCTTGCCGCTCCTGCCAATTTGAGCGCGGATGTCTATAACCTTCGCGGCCAGAAAGTCCGCTCCCTCTGCAACGGTCCCCTCAGCGGCGGCAATCACACCCTGCACTGGAACGGCCGCGACAGCGGTGGATCTTCCGTGGCCAGCGGCATCTATTTTGTGAAGCTGTCCACTGGTAAACACAATCAGGTGATCAAGGTTATGCTGATGAAATAAGCCTCTGAAACAGCCTCTATATGAAAGCCCGGTGGGATGAGAATGCCTGCCGGGCTTTCTCATATCGGAGTGGCTCATGGAAACGGAAACGTCACGTTTATCCGGATCGGGCTCATTCCTGACCGCGTCCACCAGAAAGTGGTATATGCTGTTCAGGATGTACATCATCACGATTTGGAGGAGTACCTTGATGAGATTGCCGGGACGTGAGCCGTTGTTCCCAAGCGAGACGATTCCGAGCGTGGGTCTGGCAGGCAGGCGGTGGTGATTTGGTCTGATTGCATTTGCAACTCCTCTGATAATTATGGTTGGCTGATCACGGTTCCCGGTTTGGGAAACCCAGCCTTCACTTATATACGGGTTACGGTGTTTTTGAAGCGATCCGGGCTTGGTCTGAATACCGGTCCCGGAAGCTTCGATCGTTTTCATCGTTTATCATCAATTCATCAATTTCG
>ERZ795059.479-NODE-479-length-52605-cov-11.425956_pt1 | contig 52605 bp, 38 predicted proteins | sample MGYA00375143_ERZ795059 | MGnify/ENA primary metagenome ERZ795059 (study PRJEB30188, sample SAMN05720168) | activated sludge metagenome | isolation source: Anaerobic digester | place: USA | collected 2015-01-07 ... | reverse complement strand
CCTCCCTTCCACTTCTCACTAAACGTCGAATCCAGTTTTACCATGCCTATGGCCTCAGGTTCGTGCACATCCGGTGCACTGGCCGGGGTCCCTTCGTTCCAAAGGTATCCCACCCTGCAAGCGAGGAAGCTCGAAAGGTCCATCACTATCGGTATCTCGTCGAAAGTATTGTCGTACTCGAGATATAGTCCTGCCTCGGCATGGTTGGTACCCTTCTGATCGAATTCCCCGAAAGCCTCGAAATGGAAACCTAGGTAGTCATCATAATCGATATCCGCGTATGCGCGATCCTCCGCATAATCCTCTTCGTCTATCACGTACTGGTAGACACCCTCCCAGTTGGATACATAACCTAGATGGCTGCTTATCGTATACTGCTTGTTCCTGAAGCTCGTCCTGAACTCTGCTGTCCAACCCCATGCGACTTGTGGCGCCAGATCCCTCCAATTGAGCTTGGAATCGAACTTCAGTCCAAGGGTAAGGCCGTTGAATAACGCGCTAATGTCGAGGTTCGCGTTATATCCTCCCAACGGTGAATCAAATGTGGAAGGGAACCATACACCATTGATTAGCTTAATTTTGACGGGTCCGAATTTCCCGGAGATGTTGAACACTGCTTCCTGCAGCCCCCTCCTATAGAAGGAGGTGGACTTGAGAAGGTATCCGTTTACCTGGGAAAGGCCGAGTTTATATGAGATCTCGTCAAGTGTTACGGAAGTCCCCAGCTTTATTCCGGTGAGGCCTGCGTAAGCTGCGAATGCCAGGAGGTCGTCCGTGCTCCAGAACAGCATCCCTGGATACACCGTATAGTCCAGGTCGGCGAAGTTGGCCAGCGCAAGCTTCATGTTGCCACCCTTCGTGTTCACCGGGAATGTGACCGCCGTAGCCAGTCCCATGTTGTAGCCCGTATCTCCTAGCCCGTTGTACGTCCAACCGAAGTCGGAAACTACTTTAACGACCTTGGGCAGATCATAGGTCAGCTCGGCTTCGATCATATATTTGTCTATCGGCGTGGTGCTTGTGCTTAAAACGAGCGCCTGGGCTATATAGCTTAGGTTTGGTGTTATCTTGCCCCACATTTTACTGTACCTATTGGTCGTTATACCTGTCGTAAGCATGCCGAACGTCTTTTCTATCGATGTCCATTTGTTTACGCTATTCAACATGAGGTTAAATGGCTCTGTGGTGAATATTGCCCACCATCCGTCAGCTATGCTTATACCACTCGTCAATGTTAAGGGCGCATAGGCAGTTAGCAGCCCAGCTTCGTCAAAATTGAGGTTTAGTGTTAGTTCCATCTTGTCTTGGCTGTCACCGTTAGAATAAAAATACTCATTGGCAAATGTACCCGAGAATCTGAAGTTTGCGGCTGATGCAGGGACAGTTAGCATCATGACAGAGATTATCACCAATAATAACGTTCTTCTCATGTGACTACCTCCACATGCACGAGTGGTCAGCAATCTTCCTACACTGAGGCTTTTAGCTTTCTTTATCCCTCTTTGGGTTCATTTCCATTTTCATACATACCTTTTAGGAGTATATTACACTACTATTTATCTTCTGTATATTTCTTATTCTTGAATTATTCGCTTTAGGTGCTATTTTACCTTCATCTTTTTTCGTAGGATGCGTAGATACACGACCTTCTTATTGTTTATTGTAAAGACTTATAAAGCCCTATTCTTCCTTCGAAATTATGTCTTCTTAGGCTCTCATCAATTGGTATTAGATATCTGTGCTTTTATTGCTACTTATAGTTTCATTAGTTCCTGCAAGTTTTCATTGAGATCAATAAAAGAAAAAGGGCTTCCCGAAGGAAGCCCTTTCTTCTGGTTACTTGACTAGAACTTGACTGTGAAGCCGGCGCCGAAGGTATCCCAGTACATCGGGGATGCTACTGCGAAGTAGCCGCCCCAAGGCTTCTTATACTCCGCGTTGGAGGAAGAAACCGACTTGAGTCCTGTCGAGCCCCAGTACACGGAAGCGGTTGCGTTGTCGCTGATCTTTATGTCTCCCTTGAGCTGTGCGAATACGTTGTGTACCTTAAGAGGATCGCCGACACCCAACATACGATAGGTTACGGTACCAGTTACGGTTACCATGTCGGTGGCCAGGTACTTCGCGTAGATGCTCGCTATGGGCTCGAAGCTTAGTGCAGGGCTGCCTGCGTTCTTCGTGATGAAGAGCAGTCCGCCACTCCACTGGCCATTCACGGTCGAGTCGAGCTTCAGCATGCCGATAGCTTCGAAGTCACTTGAAGGTACCTCGGTCCATGAATAACCGAAGCGGCCGGCTACCAAGGTCTTGAGGTCGACTACGTAAGGTACGTTGGTGAATGTGTTCTCGTACTTAGCATAGAGGCCTGCGTTAGCATAGTTAGTGCCCTTCTGGTCGTACTCGCCGAATGCTTCGACGTGCAGGCCGAACGTGGCATCATAATACAGGTCAGCGTATACTTTGTCCGCGCCGTAGTCAGCTTCGTTGATCTCGTACTGGTCTACGCCTTCCCAGTTGCTGTTATAACCGACATCGCCACCGACGGTGCCGAATGCGCCTTCGTACTCGGCCCTGAGTTCAGCGATCCAGCCCCATTCGATGCTAGGAGCATAGTCGATCCAGTTGAGTTTGGAGTCGAAGTTGAGTCCGACGGTCAGGCCGCCGAAACCAGCTTCTACGTCCAGGTTAGCATTATAGCCGCCAAGCGGGGTGTTGAACGTCGACGGGAACCATACAGCGTTCTCGAGGACTACGGCAACGGGACCGAACTTGCCGGATACATTTGCTACTGCTTCCATGAGGTCCAGCACGTAGAATGAACCACCATAAAGGAGGTCATCGTCGATGTTGGGCATACCGAACTTGTATGACAGCTCATCGATCGTTATAGGACCAACATTCACGCCGGTTACGCCAGCGTAAGCGGCGAATGCCCAGAGGTCCTCAGTGCCCCAGAACAACATCGCTGGATCCGGAGCGACTAGCATCTCGAGCTCGGAGAAGTTTCCTACGGCTACCTTAAAGTCTCCGCCAAGTACCGGTACTTTGCCGGTAAGGGCTGTTGCGAGGCCCATGCTGTATTCAGAATCATACAGCCAGCCGAAGTCGGCAGTCAGCTTGAGGTCGAGAGGCAGGTTGGCAGCTACCTGTCCACCGATAGCGTAGTACTCTGAGGTGGAGTCGACAACTGCCTCGGCAGCGTACGAAAGGTTCGGAGTTAGCTTGCCCCATACTTTACTGAACGTATCCGTAGTTGCTACCGCGCCACCCAACAGCTTGAAGTTGTTGCCTGCGGAAGAACTGGAGGCCTTCACGCCCAAGAGACTGAAGGTACCTTCGAGACCTGCCCACTGATACTGAGCAGCGCTCTTGTAGTAGTTGTCGCTTACGATTAGGTTCAACGGCTCGGTTGCGAACTTAGCGTACCAACCGTTGGTTACTCCTACGCCACCGACAAGGTTAAGAGGAGCATAAGCGGTCAGAAGCCCTGCTTCGTCGAACGTGAAGTTGAGGGACAGGCTGAGGCTATCGGTGCCTGCACCGTTCGAATAGTCATAGCTGCCGGCGAAAGTGCCTGACAGCTTGTAGTTGGCTGCTGCCGCCGGGATGGCGAGCAGGAGCATAGCTACTACTGCGAATGCGAATATCTTCTTCATTTGTTATCCCCCTATAAATAATTAGTCGAGGATTTCCGCCGTGCAGCGGTGCCTTATGGGGGATTCGCCTAAGGAGTTTCCTAGTTGCCTCTAAAGGTCCATCCTTCAAATCGCACTTTACACGGCTTCTCTGTACAGCACACATTGTGTGGCCTTACAGCAAGGCCCGATCCGGAAACCTGCGGGGGTGCACCTCCTTCCTTCTTTCCGTACCGGCTGAAATACATAAAACCGCTTTAGCAGCGCTTAAGCGGGAATATGTCGGGTTCTGCAAGTGTAATTCTACATCAATCGGCTCTATTCCTGCAAGTTCGATGAATTTTCCGATAATTAATTCGAAAAATCGAATATGTACAAGAACAGAAACCATCGACCTTTACACGCAGATTATTGTTAATCTACCACCTTGTTCGCCTTTTATGCAATAGCGGGCTTTATTTGGCGTCTTTCCAGTTGGTGCTTATGCCAGAGTCGGCAACCAGCGGCACTGCCAGCGTGACGGCCTTCTCCATGACCTCCTTCACTAGCGCGGCCACATCCGCGGCTTCCTTCTCCGGCGCTTCGAGCACGAGCTCGTCGTGTACCTGCAGGATCAGCTTGGCGCCCTCATGTCTTCCATCCAGCTTCTGCAGGAGCCTTATCATCGCCACCTTTATTATGTCGGCGGCGCTTCCTTGTATGGGGGCGTTCATTACTATGCGCTCACCGAACTTCCTCATGTTGAAATTACCGCTGTAAAGCTCGGGCACGGGCCTTCTCCTTCCCATCATAGTGGAGACATACCCAGCCTTCCTGGCATCCGCTATCGTCTTTGCAAAGTACTCCCTCACCCCGGTGTAGCGAGCGAAGTACTTGTCGATGTAATCCTTGGCCTCCGACTGAGCTATCCCGAGCGTCCTTGCCAGGCCGAACTCGGATTGGCCGTATATCAAACCGAAGTTCACCGTCTTGGCCCTGTTCCTCATCTCCCTGCTGACGGCGTCCATGGGCACCCCGAAGACCTCCGATGCGGTCCTGGTGTGGACGTCCTGTCCGAGGTTGAACGATTCGACCAGTACGGGGTCCTTGCTCAGATGGGCCAGCAGCCTGAGTTCAATCTGCGAGTAGTCGGCGCTGATGATCAGCTTCCCCGCCTCTGCCTCGAAGGCCGACCTTATCTCAAGCCCTTCGGCACTTCTTGCCGGGATGTTCTGCATGTTCGGGTCGGATGAGGATAGCCTGCCCGTCACCGCCACCGTCTGGTTGAACGTCGTGTGTATCCTTCCGCCGTGCTTGCCGGAAAGCTCCGGCAGCACGTCCACGTAGGTCGACTTGAGCTTGGACGTGCCTCTGTAATCCAGTATCATCCCCACTATGGGATTAAGCGGCAGAAGCCCCTCCAGCACGTCGGCGTCGGTGGAGTAGCCCGTCTTCGTCTTCTTCTCGGCAGGGAGCCCCAGCTTATCGAAGAGCACCGTGGCCAGCTGCTTTGGTGAGCCTATGTTGAACTCCTCACCGGCTATCCGGAATATCTCGCCCTCAAGGTCCTTCAGCCTGGCAGCCATGCCGGAGGATATCGACCTGAGCCTACCCACATCCACCTTCACGCCGTTGAGCTCCATCTCGGCAAGCACTTCAACGAGGGGCATGTCGATCTTTGCGAGCAGATCCGCCATGCCCAGATCCGCCAGCTCCTTCTCCATGAGCGGCTTCAGCCTGGTCATGTTCGCAGACACGGCGAGCCTTTCCTCATGGGGTCTTCCCGATGTCCCTGCCAAAGTCATCCTGAAGTACTTGAAAAGCAGGTCCGACGGAGAATCGGTCCTTCCCAGCGGATTGATGAGGAACATGGCGAGCATCGGGTCGAACGCTGACTTGAACCTCACGGCCCCGTATTTTCCGAGCATGACGGCCGTGGTCTTTATGTCCCATCCAAATTTTGCCACCCTGTCGTCCTTCAGCACCGGGTTGAGGATGCCGGCTGCTTCCCTGAAATCGAGACCGCTGCTGCCGAGAAGTGACCCCTCCGCATCGACAGGGAAATCGAATGCCTTCCCTTCTGTCGCGACGATCAGCCTTCTGGGTATTGCGGTCCAGCCTTTCCCCTCGGTTATCAGGTCAATGGAAATGGAACCGGACTTGCCGGCCTCGGCGACGACCTTAGCGAGGGACTCCTCTCCTTGTGACTCAATCACCTCATATCCGGCGAACTGCGCTTCCATCGGCTCGAAGGAAGCCTCCGGCGGCATGGATCCGAAGAGCTCCGCCTGGGGGCTCTGCTTCTTTATAGCTGGCTTCCCGAGCTTTGATAGCAGGTTCTTGAAGCCCTTTCTTGCGAGGAAATCCCTGAGCGGAGAATCGTCCTTCTCGTGGGGCGCGGCCTTCGGATCGAATTCGATGGGCGCCTCCTTGTCTATCGTAGCCAGCTTCTTGCTTAGTACAGCCCTGTCAGCGCCGTCAGTGAGCAGCCCGGCCACCCTGTCCTTCTTCATCCCGTCCAGTGCGGACAGGATGTTCTCTAAGCTGCCGTATTCCTTGATCAGCTTGGCGGCCGTCTTGCCGCCTATGCCGGCCACGCCCGGTATATTGTCCGACGGATCCCCGGTAAGGCCCTTCAGGTCCGGCACGAGGTCCGGTACGACACCGCACGCCTCTTCTACTTCGGCCGGTCCCATCATATCGAACTCAGAGAGCCCCTTCTTCGTTATCATCAGGCTCACCTTGTTAGATGCCAGCTGGTAAGAGTCCCTGTCGCTAGTCACGATGACGACTTCCTTGCCGGCTTCTTCCAGCTTCTTCGCCATGGTGCCTATCAGATCGTCCGCCTCGAAGCCCTTAAGCTCGACCACGTCCGCGCCGAACGCCCTGCACGCTTCCTTTATCACGGGGATCTGATCCCTGAGGTCCTGTTCCATCGGCTTCCTGTTGGCCTTGTAGTCCGCGAAATCCTCGTGCCTGAAAACGGGGCCCGAGCTGTCGAAGGCGCATATCAGCCTTTCAGGTTCCTCCTGGCCCATTAGCTTTATGAGCATGTTGCAGAAGCCCAGCACAGCATTGGTAGGCCTGCCCTCGGGGTCTGTAAGTGTAGGGGGAAGGGCGTGGTATGCCCTGTGGGCCAGGCTGTGCCCGTCCAGGATTATCGTCTTACCGGCCAAATGAACCACCACCCAAAGGAATTTTTCGGGAATTTCAAGAAACGGGAACAATGACCATGGTCCAAGTAGTCATATAATGTAGTCGTCAGATAAAGGATAACATAAAGGAAAAGGTAGAAAGACGGGAGATGTTCCATATGGGAAGATGCCTTAGGGTGCTCGCGGCCGCGATATTGGCCGCTTCTATGCTGTCTATAGGGGCCTTCGCCGCGGGCAAGGACCAGGTGAGCCTCACGGTATACAACTCTAACCTCGCGCTGGTGCGCATCGAAAAGCAGATGGATATACCCCTGGGCGAAGGGGAGGTCCTGTTCCCGTTCATCCCTTCGAGGATACTGGCTAACACCGTGCTGTTCGAATCCGTCACCGCACCCTCCAAGGTGTGGGTGAAGGAGCAGAACTACGAGTACGACCTCGTGAGCGAATCGAAGCTTTTGCTAAAGTTCATAGACCAGAGGATAACCGTGGTGACAAAGGGCGGCCAGGTCTACACCGGCTTTTTGATGAGCGGAAGCAACAGCCCGGTCATACTCTCCGAGAAGGAGGCCGGCAAGGGAGAGATATTCTCCGTGCAGCTTAGCGACATACAATCGATAAGGTATCCGAGCCTTCCTGACGGGCTGATCACAAGGCCTGCCCTAAGGTGGCTGACGGTGAACAACACGTTGTCGAAGAGCCAGCAGGTGAAGGTGAGCTTCCTGACGGAGGGTTTATCGTGGAGCGCGGATTACGTGGCCCTTCTTGCCAAGGACGAGAAGAGCATAAACCTGACGGGCTGGGTGACGTTGCAGAACCTGAGCGGGGTCACCTATGAGGACGCCAAGCTCAAGCTGGTCGCCGGGGACGTGAACAGGGTGAGCGCCGCGAGGGACTACGAGACCATGAAGCTGGCCCTGGCCGCACCGACGATCAGCGAGCAGGCCTTCCAGGAAAGGGGCCTATTCGAGTACCACCTCTACGACCTGCAGTTCCCCACGACCGTGAAGGACAACCAGACCAAGCAGATAGGCTTCATGAGCGCATCCGCGGTGCCGGTCGAGAAGACCTACCTGTTCAACGGCAGGTACGACTCTGAGAACGTCGGGACGTACATCGAGTTCAAGAACGACCTTAAGTCCGGGCTCGGCATCCCGCTGCCCGCGGGGATCGTCAGGGTCAACAAGCTGGACACTGACGGTTCAGAGCAGTTCATCGGGGAAGACAGCATAGGCCATACGCCCAAGGACGAGAAGCTATCCTTGTTCCTCGGCAACGCGTTCGACATAAAGGGCAGCTGGAGGCAGGATTCCTTCCGTGACGTCACAAAGAGCCTACGCGAGGAGACCTACGTGATTGAGATAAGGAACCACAAGGATGCCGCCGTCAAGGTAAAGGTGCAGGAAATACTTTCCTACTGGAGCGCTTGGAGCATAATAAGTTCTACCGAACAATTCAGCAAATTGGATTCCACGACTATACAGTTCGAACCTCTAGTTGCCGCCAACGGCACAGCTACGATAACCTATACGGTCCGCTACACAAGGTAGCGGGCGCTGTCTGGAACGAATAAGAAGTAGCTTTTCAAGTCTTTCATCGTAGGCAAATAACGTTTATTATAGAACCGGACACATGATAACATGGGAGTCCGGTTCTATATTTTGCCAGCATAAACGGCGATTAATTCTCTAACCGCACTAAGGCATATTCATATTATCGAATATGGCGGGCCGGATGGGCTGCCTTGATGTCTTAACCGGATTTGGATGGATGCATGCTCTCTAGTGAGGAGGGGACCCTGATGATGTCTATACCGGAAGACCTGATGGAAAGGAAGATGGACCTTACCCCGGACGCGATGACGATCCTTGAAAGTAGGTACCTTCTAAGGAACAAGGAAGGTGCGATCATAGAGACGCCCGAGCAGATGTGCGCCCGGGTCGCCATGGAGGCGGCCAAGGCCGGGGCGAAGTACGAAGGCTATGCGGAAGACGCCGAACAGAGGTTCAAGCGCTTCTACTATATGCTGCTGGATGGGCTTTTTTCTCCCAATTCACCCACATGGATGAACGCAGGCACGCCAAATCCGCAGAATGCGGCCTGTTTCGTGTTGCCGGTTGAAGATTCTTTGAGCAAGATATTCGACGCGGTGAAGAACGCCGCGCTCATACACCAGAGCGGAGGCGGCACGGGCTTCGACTTCTCGTCGCTAAGACCCGCCGGCGATGTCGTCCGCTCCACCGGTGGCGTGGCCTCCGGTCCGGTATCCTTCATGGCCGTGTTCAACTCCGCCACCGAGACGATCAAGCAGGGCGGGAAGAGGCGCGGCGCAAACATAGGAATCCTCAGGGTCGACCATCCCGACATAGAGAGCTTCATAACCTGTAAAGAGGACAACAACACCCTAGTCAACTTCAACATATCCGTCGCCCTGACTGACCTTTTCATGAAGGCGGTCGAGGAGGGCACGGAATATGAGATCCTGAACCCCAGGGACGGAAAGCCCGCCGGGAAGAAGGACGCGAGGGCCATATTCCATAGACTGGTGGAGCACGCATGGAAGAACGGCGAGCCGGGCATCGTGTTCCTGGACAGGATAAACTCGGATAACCCTACTCCCAAGCTGGGCAGGATATCGGCGACGAACCCATGCGGCGAGCAGCCCCTGCTGCCGTACGAGGCATGCAACCTGGGCAGCGTCAACTTGCAGAAGGTGTTCAAAGAAGCAGCCTCTGACTCTGACGTGCTCAGCAAGGACTACCTCCCCGAGGGGCTGGCCGAAGCCTGCGAAGCGGAGATCATGCCCGAGATAAGGAAGGTAGACTGGGCTCTCCTCTCCGAGGTGGTGCGCAACGCCGTCGATTTCCTGGATTCGATAATCGACGTCAGCGAATATCCCATCAAGGAGATCTCGGAAAGGGTGCGCACGACAAGGAAGGTCGGCCTCGGCATGATGGGATTCGCGGATCTGCTGATCCTCCTGGGGCTTCCGTACGGTTCGGTCAAGAGCGAGCTCATGGCGAAGCTCATATCCAATTTCATAACAGGTGAGGCCAGGATAGAAAGCGCAAGGCTCGCGGCCGAGCGCGGACCCTTCCCCGCCTTCGAAGGCAGCACCTTCGACATACCGGGCAAACCTGCGATGAGGAACGCAACCGTCACGACCATCGCCCCCACCGGGACGATCAGCATGATAGCGAACGCGTCCTCGGGCTGCGAGCCACTGTTCGGCGTCGCGTTCACCAAGCAGAACGTGCTCGGCGGCAAGCAGTTGACGCAGACCAACCCCATATTCTTCGAGGACCTCAAGAAGAGGGGGCTTTTGAGCGATGAGCTAACCGCCAAGGTGGCCGACAACGGAGGCTCGGTACAGGGCATCGACGAGATACCTGACGACATGAAGGAGCTGTACCGCACCGCACTGGAGATCCCGTGGGAATGGCATGTGAAGATCCAGGCCGCGATCCAGTCGGGCACCGAGAACGCTGTTTCCAAGACGATAAACATGATGAACGACGCAAGCCCCGAGGACGTGAGCGAGGCATACATGCTCGCCTACAGGCTCGGCTGCAAGGGCCTCACCGTGTACAGGAGCGGCAGCCGCGAGATAGAGGTCATTTCCTCCAAGCAGAAGAAGCACGCCCGCGACGAAGAGGCCCACAAGCCCTACACCGTCCCCTGCTCCCTGTGGGGCATGGTCAAGCCCATCGACAGACCCGAGGAGCTCGCCGGCATCACGAAGAGGGTGGCCACGCCCTCCGGGACGCTCTGGGCGACGCTGAACATGTACGAAGACAGGCCCTTCGAGATATTCTGCCAGATAAGCAGGGCCGGCACTGACATATACGCATTCACGGAATCGATCGCAAGGCTCATCTCCTTGTGCCTGAGGGCGGGCGTCGACCCGTCGGAGATAGTGAAGCAGCTCAGGGGGATCGGAGGCAGCGGCCATACGGGTTTCGGGCCGAACAAGGTGCTCTCCGTGCCCGATGCGATCGGCAGGATGCTCGAGCAGGTCATGGGCAGGAGGTTCAGCTACCCGCCCGGGCTGGATCCGAAGGTGCCCCTGCAGGTGAAAGAGCCCGCGGCGTCCGAGCCTGTCCTCACCCAGGAGGCCGAGCTTCAGGATTACCCTTCCGGCGCTCCGCTGCCGTCCAACCACGTCCATCAGCCGCAGGAAGGACCCGACTACGCCGACCAGCCCTCCTTCGACTTCAACGGGCAAGGGAACGGCTCGCATGAGCGGGAAGGCGCCATGCAGGCGGCCCCTGCGGAAGCTGCGGAGGAGAAGGCCGCACCCAGGATGGACCTGTGCCCCAGCTGCGGCAACAACTCGCTCGTATATGAATCGGGCTGCGAGACCTGCATAATCTGCGGTTACAGCCGCTGCTAAGAAACATATCGAGAATAAAGGCGCGGGATCTTCATCGATCCCGCGCCTTTTGATATCAATATCGCACCTGTTTGCTAGAAAGCCAGCGCCAGCCCGTCCTTACGCGACTCGGTCCCTGCGACGTAGGTGCCATTTTCGTAGTCTCTCATTATCATCTGGCCACCGCCGAACATGGCGGACGACTCTTCCACCCTCACCTCGTACCCCATGCCATCCAGCGCGTCCTTCGCCTGTGCCAGGCCCTTTTCCAAATGAAGCCTCATATCCCCCGATACCCTGAACCTGGGCATGTCTATCCCAGACTGCGGATCCAGCCCCATGTCGGCTATCGCGGAAATGAGCTGTACGTGCCCTTGCGGTTGCATGTCCCCGCCCATAACTCCGAACGGGCCTACCGGCCTGCCGCCTTTCATCAGGAATCCAGGTATGATCGTATGGTAGGGCCTCTTTCCCGGCTTGAGCTCGTTGGGATGCCCCTTCTCGAGGCTGAAGCCGACCCCCCTGTTCTGCATGCTGATCCCGTGCTCGGCGATCACGATTCCGCTTCCGAAGCCCATGTAGTTGGACTGTATGAGCGAAACCATCATGCCGTTCCTGTCAGCTGCCGAAAGGTATACGGTACCTCCTTCCACGGGTAGCCCGGACCTTATGTCACGAAGGGCCGTACCACGCCTGAGAAGCCCCGCCCTTTCCTTGGTATAATCATCGGACAGCATCGCGCCCACCGGTACTTCGTAGAACGAAGGGTCGCTTATGTGCCTTGCCGCATCCGCGAAGGCGAGCCTTAGCGCGTCGGCAATGAGGTTGATCCTCAGCGGGTCGTCATATCCCAGCTTCTCCAGCCCCATGCCATCGAGCATCTTAAGCGCCATAAGGGCCACTATGCCTTGCCCGTTGGGCGGCATCTCGTAGACCTCGTAGCCCTTGTACCCGGCAGATATCGGGTCCACCCACTCGCTTCTGTGAGCAAGCAGGTCCTCCTTCCTGATGTATCCGCCCTCCTTCTCAGAAGCGCGGGCGATCGCGTCCGCGATGTATCCTTCGTAGAAGCACCTGCCCTTGCTCTGCCCTATCGCCCTTATGCTTTCGGCCATCCTCTCGTTCTTGTAGACCTCGCCTGCAAAAGGCGCCCTGCCTCCAGGCATGAAGGCCTTAGCGAATCCTTCGAAGGATCCGAACCTCGATGCCGCGTAATCCCAGAAGCTGGCCGTCACCTGCGATACGGGATACCCATATTCTGCCAGTCTCGCCGCCGGTTCGAGGACTTCGTCCAGGCCCATGCTGCCGAACCTCTCCGATATGAGCGCCCAGCCGTCCACCATGCCCGGCACCGTCACCGGCTCCCAGCCCGTAAGGGGCATCGAAGCAAGGCCCTTGTCCCTTAAGACCTTCGCGTCAAGGGCTAAAGGCGCCCTTCCCGAGGCGTTCAGCCCGTGGAGCCTGACCCCGTCCCATATGATCGCGAACAGGTCCGATCCGAGCCCGTTCGACGTAGGCTCGCTCACCACCAGGCACGCCGCCATCGCCAGCGCGGCGTCCGCGGCGTTGCCCCCGCCCTTAAGTACGTCATAGCCAGCCATAGCAGCGGTCGGGGTGCTGGTGGCGACAGCGCCCGACGTCCCTATTACCGAGCTCCTCCTTGTCATGAAACCGGCTCCGAATCTCATATGGCACCTCCTCGTCATCAAGCCGATTGTAACAGAAAGGCATTGCCAGGGCATGTGCTAGAATGGATTACGACAAGGAGGCCGGATATGAGAGAGAGGTTGAGCACGCCCCACGGGGAAGTCCTGTTCCCCACCTTCCTGCCGGACGCGACGTACGGCGCGGTCAAGGCGGTCGACTCGCGTGACCTTGGGCGCGTCGGCGTGCAGGCTTTGGTCATGAACGCATACCATATAATGCAGAAGCCCGGCACGACCACCGTGTCGGCGCTGGGCGGCCTCCACACCATGAGCGGATGGTCCGGCCCGATAATGACCGATTCAGGAGGATTCCAGGCCTATTCGATTATCAGGCAGTATCCCGAAAGGGGCAGGATAGGCAAGAACGGGATAACCGTCTTCCCGGAAGGCGCCTTGAGGAAGTTCACCCTAACGCCTGAGAAGTCCGTGCAGCTGCAGCTGGCTTACGGTGCCGACATCGTGGTCTGCCTAGACGAGTGCACGCACGCGGACGATGACAGGACCATGCAGGAAAACGCAGTTAAAAGGACCATCGAATGGGCCGCGCGCTGCAAGGACGAGTTCACGAGGCTCATCAAGCAGAAAGGCCTCGGCCTAGACGGGAAGCCGCGGCCGTTGCTTTTCGCGGTGGTGCAAGGCGGCGGCTTCAAGGACCTGAGGAGGCTGTGCGCCGCTGAGCTTTCCGCGATGGGCTTCGACGGGATGGGCTTCGGCGGCTGGCCGATCGACGGCGAGGGCATGCTCCTATCGGAGATACTATCGACGGTAAGAGAAGCCCTGTCCGATGATCTGCCCCTGCATGCGCTGGGGATAGGCCACCCCACGTACGTCAAGCGGTGCTGGGAGATGGGTTACGACATGTTCGACTGCTCCCTTCCCACAAGGGACGCAAGGCGGGGCAGGCTCTATACTTCGAGCGGCCCTATCGGCGAGGACGGCTTCGCCGACGGCTGGTTCAAGTACCTTTACATACAGGACGAGAAGCACATGAAGGACAGAAGGCCTGCCATGCCGGGCTGCGACTGCCCACTTTGCACAGATTACAGCCTCGGCTACCTACAGCATCTCATGAAGTACGGCGAAGCGCTGTTCCAAAGGCTGGCCACCCTTCACAACCTGCGCTTCATGACGAGGCTCTCCGAGGTTCTGGCGGAAAGGGGCCGGCCTTGAAGCTAGAAGGTGGAAAGAAGGACGACGCCCCCCGGACCGCAGAGGGCATATCGGAGTCGGTGCTCAGCTCGTCTATGAGAAAGCACATACCCAGCTCCTTGGTAAAACGGCTGGCGAAGCAGGAGCTTGACAGGGGAAGGAGCCTGCGTGAGGCAGAAAAGCAGGTCAAGGGGAGGCTCCATCAGGTGGTCCTGTCGTTCGAGCCCGGGCCAAAGGCTCTTTCCAGCCTGTCTTCCAGGCTCGATGCCGCAGGGCACGACAGGGCGCTTCTAAAGGAAGCCGCCCGTGCTGGACTGGCACTTCATTCAAGCACAAAAGAAAGGCTCCCCTACATGGAGGAACTCTTCAGTTTCGTCTTCGGCAAAAGGGGCTTTTCGAGCGTGATCGACCTCGCCTGCGGCCTCAACCCCTTGGCCTTCCCTTGGATGGGGCTCTCAAAGGACGCGGTATATGACGCAGTCGACGTCTCGGACCTGTGCGGAAGCGCGGTGCGCTCGTTCTTCGACGGCTGGGGGATCCGCGGGTCCTTTACGCAGGCCGACCTCGCTGAGGGCCTTCCCAAGGGCGGCCACGATGTCGCGCTGCTGATGAAGGCGCTGCCTACTCTGGATCGCATCGAGCAGGGCCTGGGGTATCGGTGCGTAAAGGATGTTGACGCGGGGCATGTCGCAGTGTCGTTCCCCACCGCAAGCCTTGGCGGAAGGCGCAAGGGGATGGAATCCTTCTACGGCGACAGCTTCGAGGAGTTCGTAAGGGCTTCAGGCTGGACGTACGAGAAGAGGGCGTTTTTGGGCGAGCTCGTATTCTTGGTCAGGAAGTGATCTTATGGGAAAAGGTCGTCTTGTGATCGTAGCAACCCCGATCGGCAATATGGGGGACATAACCAAAAGGGCCATGGAAGAGCTCGGATCCTGCGATTTGGTAGCCAGCGAGGATACCAGGAAGACGGGCATCTTCCTGAAAAGGCTCGGCATATCCAGGCCTCAGATGTCGTTCCACTCGTTCAACGAGGAGTCGGCGGGGCTTCGAATAGCGGCCGAGATAGAGGCCGGCAAGGTCGTGGCCCTCGTATCCGACGCGGGGACCCCCGGCATTTCCGATCCCGGCTTCAGCATAGTAAGGTCCCTTTCGGAGAAGGGCCTAGAGGTCACGATGGCGCCCGGGCCCACGGCCTTCGTCATGGCGCTGGTGCTCTCGGGCCTTCCTTGCACCAGCTTCACCTTCAGGGGCTTCCCTCCCCGTTCCTCCTCCAAGAGGAGGCGTTTCTTCGAGCAGGACAGAGAATCGCCCCATACGCTCGTCTATTATGAGAGCCCCCACAGGCTGAAGGAATCCCTCGTCCAGCTCAGGGATGTCATGGGCGACAGGCAGGCTGCGCTTTGCAACGATCTTACGAAGATGTACGAGAAGGTCTCGCGCGGACCTATCTCGCGTCTTTTGGAGGAGCTTGCAGGTGAAAATGCATGCCTGGGCGAATATGTGATTGTTATGGAAGGAATAGGCAAATCTGAGGAAAAGAAAGTGAAGGGGAACAAGTTCAAGCCGGAAGGTGATGATCATGAGGAATAGCTCTCGTGCTAACAAAGGCGCGGCAAGGTGGCTCGTCCTTCTCATTATCGTCCTGGCTGCCGTGGCCGCCATTTTCGCGTTCAACCTTGACGAATTGGCGACTTACCACTACTACAGGCTCTTGTACTCCGTCTCGGACGAGCCTGCGGATTCGGATTTCTCCTCCTTCTACATCAGGAGCAAGGGGAAAATAAGCGTCAGCGTGGACATAAGGGCGTTCACCCTATACGCCTTCATGGAAGGCGTGGCCGGCTACAAGGACGAGCTGGGCAGGGCAAAGAGTTCCGAGAGGCTGCAGCTGGAAGGCGATCTCGTCTCGAGGCTCTCCAGCATATCCCCCGGAAGGGTCCAGCGCTGGAAGAAGTACTACGACGACCATCCATACGGCATTTATACATACCTTCATTACGTACTGGCGCTCGGTACGCCGCCGGAGTTCAAGTACATAGTACCGAGGTCCGACATAAAAGGCGGAGACTTCTTCACGCTCGGGGGGTTCAGGGAGATCCTGAAGGACTTCTACGAGGCGGCCGACATCGGGGGCCTCTACGAGTGGCACAGGAGCGCCGGCATGTTCAAGGCGGCCGACTCGTACGACCTGGCGAAGCTACAAGAGCAGCAGGCCATCGCCAACAGGTACATGAAGATCGATTCGACGAAGACCGCCGAAATCACGATCAACGTGATCCCGATGCCGTACGAATCTCACTACAAGGGCTATTCGGTGTCCTACGGCAATACTTCCTACATAATCGAAGGGCCAGGTTCCAGCAATGGGGACCTGAACTGGCACGAATATCTGCACGTGTTCGTAAGCCAGACGGTAAGCAACACGATATGGGCTTACCAGTCGAAGTTCAAGAAGGTCTTCGAGGACAACAGGACGAAGCCGTACATAGCCGGAAGCTACGGAAGGCTCGATACCTACGTGGCCGAGAACATCGTAAGGGTCATGGAGCACAGGATCCAGCAGTCCAATGCGCCCACCTGGGCCAAAGATTCCGTGGCCAGGCAGATACAGCAGACGGAGAAGGACGAGATCGTAAACGGCTTCGCCCTCATCCCCTATTTCAACGAGAAGGTCAAGGAATTCGAAGCTGAGGGCACCGTGGACATATCCACCTTCATAAAAAGGGCCCTGTCGTCGTACTGACGGCAAGGCCTTCAAGGATGAAGAAAAGTCTTAACGAGGAGGGCCGCAAGGCTCTCCTCATTCGTATCTAAGCGCGTCCACCGGCTGCAGCGACGCCGCCTTGTTCGCGGGATAGACGCCGAAGAACAGCCCGATCCCCATCGAGAAGGAAAGCGCCAGCACCACCGAATACCAGGGGACGAGGCTGGGCCATCCTGCTATCTTGCTCGCGATGGCAGCTATGGACCAGCCCAGCGCCATCCCCACGGCACCGCCGGCGCAGCTTATCATCACAGCCTCGATGAGGAACTGGCCCAGTATGTCCTGCTTCGTGGCCCCGAGGGCCTTCCTTATGCCTATCTCCTTGATCCTTTCCGTCACCGATACGAGCATTATGTTCATTATGCCTATGCCGCCCACCACGAGGGACACCGCGGCGATCCCCGCCAGCAGGTAGGTCATCGTCCTGGTGATGGTGTTAAGCGTGTCTAGCAGGTCGGCCTGGCTCGTCACGGTGAAGTTCTCCTCGTAGGCCATCTTCTCGATTAGGGCCTTCTCGGCGGCCTCCTTGACGGCTTCCATGTCCTCGGCCCTCGCCACTTTCAGGTATATAGATGAGACGGCCCCGGTTCCCGTTATGCGCCTTTGTGCTGTAGTCAGGGGTATGAGAACCTGGTAGAGCTTTATGCCCGCCATCGCCCTTAGTATGCCCATCGCGCTTCCTGAGAAAGTGCCGATGACCCTATAGCTTACCCCATCCACCTTGACCTGCCTGCCTATCAGCGTCCCGTCCGCCACCAGCTCGTCCGCCAAATCCGAGCCCAGCAGGCATACCCTCGCCCCTTCGTCCATCTCGGACTTCGTAAACTGCCTTCCCGTGAGCAGTTCGAGGTTCCTCACCTCCATGTAATCCTCGGTGCCTCCGAGCACCGTCGCCGTCACGGTGTTCTTCTCGTACCTCACCTGGGCCCCGCCCCTGGTCAGCTCGGCTGCGGCGCCCACCAGCCCCGGCACCTTGCCCTTAAGCGTCACGAACACGGAGCTGTCGAGGACGGAGCTCTGCCTCGAATACGGCACCGGCTTGGCCGAGCCCTGGGTCACGTAGACGATGTTGGAGCCAAGGCTTTCGATGTTGCTTATGACCTGGGCCCTTGCGCCCTCCCCTATCGCGATTATCACGATCACGGCCGCGACTCCGATCACAACGCCCAGGCTCGTAAGGAAAGCCCTCATAGGGTTGGTCCTTATCCCTTCGGCGGCGAGCTTGAAAGCCTCCCTAATCTTCATCGCACTGCCCCCTTTCGGGCTTGACCGTATCGCCCACCAGGCGCCCGTCCCTGAACCTGAGGCACCTTCCGGCGTATGCCGCGACGTCCTTCTCGTGCGTGACCAGCACCACCGTCCTGCCCTGCTCGTTCAGCCTTGAAAGCGCCCTCATTATGTCGTCGCTGTTCTTGGAATCGAGGTTGCCGGTCGGCTCGTCCGCCAGTATCATCTTCGGATGCAGTACCAGAGCCCTGGCTATCGCCACCCTCTGCTGCTCGCCGCCCGACATCTGCTTCGGCTTGTTGTGCAACTTGTCGGAAAGGCCGAGCGCGCCAAGGGCCTCCTCGGCCCTGGACCTCCTCGAAGACGCGGGCACGAGGCCGTACGACATGGGCAGCATGACGTTCTCGAGCGCGGTCAGCCTCGGCAGCAGGTTGAACGCCTGGAAGACGAACCCTATGTCCCTGTTGCGCGTATGGGCAAGCTCCTTGTCCCCCATCGACGAGACCAGCCTTCCTGCCAGCTTGTACTCTCCGGACGTCGGCCTGTCGAGGCAGCCTAGTATGTTCATGAGCGTAGACTTGCCGGAACCAGACGGTCCCATCACCGCTACGAACTCGCCTTCCGATATGTCGAAGCTGACGCCGGCGAGCGCTTTGACCGAGCTTTCCCCCATCGGGTACTCCTTTATTATGTCCCTGAGGCTGATAAGCAAAGGCTCACCTCCCGCCCGTCATGCGGACGCGGAAGTTGAACAGCCCGCCGCCCGTGGAGGAGTTGTCGTCCGGGGTCGTGTCCTGGTATACGGCCTCCCCTTCGGTAAGTCCCTCCAGCACCTCCACCCCTTCGTCGCCCTCCTCGCCCAGCTTCACTTTCCTTGCGGCAGGAAGCCCGTCCTCGCCTTTTACCAGCACCTCGAACGAGCCGTCCTTCTCGTACGCCACGCCGTAGGGTATGACGAGGACCCCTTCCTTCCTGGAAAGGCTTATCCTCGCATCGGCGCTCATCCCGGGCTTGAAAGAGGCATGCGTCCCGTCGATCGCGATCTTCACCTCATAAGTCACGAGCTCGCCCGACCTTACCGGGACCAGCGTGATTCCAGCCACCTTGCCGTCTGCCGTCTCGCCTGCCGCGGCTACTTCCACGCTCGCCTGCATGTTCAGCTTGATGGAGTTCACGTCATACTCCGATACGTATACGTCCACGTACCAGGAATCCAGGCCGAGCAGCTCTATCAGCGGGCTCTGGGCGGTCGTCTGGGCGATGTTCTGCCCCGCCGCGCCCTCCACCCTAGCCAGCACGCCGTCGAAAGGCGCCTTGTAGGTCAGCCTTCCTTGGGCGTCCACGAGCTGGTCGTAAGAGCTTTGAAGCTCAGCTTGGCTCTTCGATCCCGTCTGGGCGAGGCCCAAAGACGCTAGCATCGAGACGTCCATGGACCCCGCCGCGGCCCTAAGTGCCGCCGCCTTGGCCGACTCCATGTCCGACGCCGTCCTCTGTATGTCCTCCTTGAGCCCCGAGCTTTCGTACCTCGCGACCAGCTGACCTTTCTTGACCGATTCTCCCGGCCTTGCCTTTATCTCCTTCACGCTGACAGTGTACTGGGTATACAGAAGGTCCCTCCTGCCGGCCTCTATCTGGCCTGACGCCTCGACGGAGCTCGTCAGCGCGGAAGCCGCGGCCTTGTATTCCACCAGGCCCTCGAAAGGATCCCTCTGGGCTTCCAGCCGCCTCCTCCTCACATACCTGTAGCCTATGATCAAGGCCAGAACCACGACCACGACTACCATTACCTTCGCCCATCTGCTCTTAAACAACCGAAGACCTCCCCACCCCGCGCCATCTCTGCCGGCATTTCGATCAGCCGGCCGCGCCGTCCGATGCACCAGACAGTATTGTATGATAATCTAAGGATAATAGTATCGACACATCGGATTAACGAATCCTCGTGCATTTTCGTCATAAGGGAACCATGCGGCTGCGGCTTGCGTCCGAAACATTGGAGTAATATGCTCGAAAGGCTGATGTATATGAAGAAGGCGTTCATGGCTTTGCTCATGGTGTGCGCAGTCCTTGCGACTTTCGCACTTTCCGCAGGAGGCGCCGATGCCGGCATACCCTCGGGCCCGTACCTCAACGCGGGGCAGAAGGCCATCGTGGGAAGCTGGGAGATACAGGTCACCGGCGGTATCAAGTGGACCAAGGAGATCAAGGGCGACAAGCCCAAATCGGGAGAGGCCCAGCAGCAAGTTTCTTCCAAGGGCGGCATGGTGTTCGCCTTGGTGCCCGTATCGGTGAAGAACGTAGGCGACAGGACGTCGAGCCTTCTGGTGGCCGTGTGGAACCTGTACGACGTGTACGGCAAGTCCTACCTGATGCTCACCTTCGGCGCGCGCGTCATGCCATCATCCGATTATGTGAGCCTGGCGGACGTGAAACCTGGAGAGGCCAGGAAGGGCTACTTGCCGTTCGAGCTGCCCGAAGGGCTGGACAAGAAGGACAAGTACATCCAGATCATCGTCCCGTTGGTGGGAAGCGCCACCTGGAAGCTCTAGGGACGATATATCGCAGCAAGATCGGCATTACGAAGGCCGTCCCAGCCCTTTCGGGCATAAGGACGGCCTTTGATCCTTTAGGGCTATCTCCTTGCCAACGAAAGGAGCGCCTTCATGAACGCCGGGAGGTCGTCCGGCTTCCTCGACGTCACAAGGTTTGCGTCCACCACCACTTCGGCGTCCTGCCACAGCCCGCCTGCGTTCACGAGGTCATCCTTTATGGCGGCATAGGACGTGACCTGCCTGCCCTTTGCGACCCCCGCCGACACGAGCACCCATGGACCGTGGCATATCGCGCCCACCGCCTTGCCCGCTTGGAACATGTCCCACGTGAGGCGCTTTGCGTCCTTGTCCATCCTTATCTTGTCCGGGGCGAAGCCGCCGGGTATGACCAGCAGGTCGTAGTCGGCTTCCTTGGCCTCCTGGTATGATTTCCCGGCCAGGGCCGGGTAGCCGAACTTGCCGTTGTAGGTCCTGCCCCTCTCCGGTCCGATCAGATCCACCGCGAACCCCGCCTCTACAAGGCGGTAGTATGGATACATAACCTCGAGGTCCTGGAAGAGGCTGTCAACGAATATCGCGGCCTTGCCTGTGCCCATCCGCCCACCTCCTTTCCACGGTTGATGCGATGGTCTTCTCCGCTTGCCTCCCCTTCACCTCCTGACGTCTTGAGCTCCCGATCGTCCCCCGGCGGCAGATTCAGGCCCATTAGCTGCTAATTTTAACTTTCTTCTAATAACATTATAAAAACTATTGATATTTCGTAGCCGATATCTTAGAATAATTCCGTAAAACATATACAGGAAAGGGGTGATGCCGATGGCTAGGTTCCACGGTCCGGACGAGCCGGTTTATACGATACAAGTAGCAGCGAGGCTTACGTCCGTGTCGGCTCCGATGCTCAGGTATCTGGAGCGCATGGGGCTTGTCCAGCCGACCAGGACCGAGGGCAACATAAGGCTCTATTCGGAGAACGACCTGGAGCTGATATTGCGCATCGCCTACCTCATCAGGGAAGCGAAGGTTAACGCGGCCGGCGTGAAGGTGATACTCCAGATGGAAGTCGGCCAGGCCATCGTCATCGGCGATGATGGCAAGGACGATGCAGAATGAACCGGCGCGACGTCGATGATGGAAACCACGTTACCAAGATATAGCATAGGAATGCAAAGGAGAGAGCATCTATGAGCAGAGTAGTAGGAATCGACCTGGGGACGACAAACTCGGTAATAGCCGTCATGGAAGGCGGCAGCCCGCAGGTCATAGTAAACACCGAAGGCACCCGCACGACACCGTCGGTGGTGGCCTTCACCAAGAACAACGACAGGCTGGTCGGCCAGCTGGCGAGGCGCCAGGCCATACTGAATCCCGAGAATACGATCTCCTCGATAAAAAGGTTCATGGGCAGACGCTTCGACGAAGTGTCGAGCGAGCGCCACAACATGGCCTATAGCGTAGTCGCCGGCGGCAACGGCGAGGCCAGGGTCGACATACCGATAACCGGCAAGACCTTCTCACCCGAGGAGATCTCGGCCATGGTGCTCGGCAAGCTAAAGGCCGACGCGGAGAAGTACCTGGGCGAGAAGATAACCAAGGCGGTCATCACGGTGCCCGCGTACTTCAACGACTCGCAAAGGCAGGCCACCAAGGACGCGGGGAGGATCGCGGGCCTTGAGGTGCTCAGGATCATCAACGAGCCCACTGCGGCATCGCTCGCATACGGGCTCGACAAGAAGCACAACGAGACCATACTCGTCTTCGACCTGGGCGGAGGCACGTTCGACGTGTCAGTGCTCGAAGTGGGCGACGGCGTGTTCGAGGTCAAGGCGACCAACGGCGACACGCACCTTGGGGGCGACGACTACGACAGGAGGATCGTCGACTACCTCGCGGACGAGTTCAAGAAGGAGAACGGCGTGGACCTCAGGGCCGACAGGCAGTCCCACCAGAGGCTGATCGAAGCCGCAGAGAAGGCCAAGGTCGAGCTCTCGCAGGTGTTCGAGACGTCCATAAGCCTGCCGTTCATAACCGCCACCGCGTCGGGCCCGCTGCACCTCGACATGAAGATCACGAGGGCCCGCTTCGAGGAGATGACGAAAGACCTCACCGACCGCTGCGTAGGCCCCTTCAAGCAGGCGCTCCTGGACGCGAAGCTGACACCCCAGGACCTCGACGAGGTCATACTCGTGGGCGGCTCCACCAGGATGCCGGTCATACAGGAGCTCGTCAAGAAGCTTACCGGCAAGGAGCCCCACCGCGGCGTTAACCCGGACGAGGTCGTCGCCGTGGGGGCCGCCATACAAGCTGGCGTGCTGTCGGGCGAGGTCAAGGACGTGGTGCTTCTCGACGTGACGCCGCTTTCGCTCGGCATCGAGACACTAGGTGGCGTGAACACGAGGCTCATCGAGCGCAACACCACCATACCCACGAGGAAGAGCCAGGTGTTCTCGACCGCCGCGGACGGGCAGACTACGGTCGACATCAACGTCCTGCAGGGCGAGCGCGAGTTCTCGAAGGACAACAAGAGCCTCGGGCGCTTCCAGCTCACGGGCATACCCCCTGCGCCGAGGGGAGTGCCCCAGATCGAAGTTACGTTCGACATCGACGCCAACGGCATAGTCAACGTGACCGCCAAGGACACCGGTACCGGCAAGGAGCAGAGCATAACCATAACAGCCAGCACCCAGCTGTCTAAGGACGAGGTCGAAAGGCTCGTCCAGGAGGCCAAGAGGAGCGAGGCGGAAGACCGCACGAAGCGCGAGCAGATCGAGCTCAAGAACCAGGCGGACCAGCTGGTCTACCAGGTAGAGAAGTCGCTGAAGGACACCGAGGGCAAGCTTACGCCCGAAGAGAAGTCCAAGGTCGAAGCCGAGATCGCAAGCCTTAAGGAAGCTATCAAGAACGACGACTACGCGACGCTCAAATCCAAGATGGACGCGCTGCAGCAGGCCTCGTACAAGGTCTACGAGGAGATGTACAAGAAGTCCCAGCCGGGTTCAGGCGAAGCCCACGCGGGCGAGCAGGGAGCCGCAGGCGAAGGTGCGAAGAAGAACGGCAAGGCCGACGAGGACGTCATCGATGCCGAGTTCAAGACCGAGAACTAATCCCGGGCGGTGAATGATATGAAAGACAGGCAGATTAAGGAAGATCCGGCCCAGAAGCCGGCGGAGATATCCCCCGAGGAGGCAGCCAGGATCCTGGCCGAGCTCACCAGGGAGCTCGAGGCGGCGAAGAAGTCCACCGAGGAGTACAAGAACAGCTACCTCAGGGCGCGCGCCGACTACGAGAACTTCCGGAAGCGCTCCGAGCGGGACCACGACGAGAAGATCAGGCGCGGCAAGGCCGACTTCATGCTCAAGGTGCTCGAGGTGATGGACGATCTGGACAGGGCCGTGGCGGCCGACGCCGGCTACGATGCTCTGAGGCAGGGACTGGACATGACCACGAAGAAGATGGGCGTGATGCTAAAAGGCGAGGGCATAGAGCCCATAGAGGCGGTAGGCTGCGCGTTCGACCCGGCGCTGCACGAGGCTGTGACGGCTTCGGAAGGCGACGTGGAGCATGAGACGATCGAACAGGAACTCAGGAAAGGATACACCTATTGCGGCAGCACCTTGAGGCCTTCCATAGTGAGGGTCACCGTGCCTCGCAAGAGCTAGCGGGCCTAAGAAGGGCGCAGACGGCGGCTTTAGGGCCTGCCCAATAGCGATTGCGCGGCGCCGACCCGGCATACGGGCACGGCGCCGCGCGCATTGTGAGGGCGGCTGAGCTTAAGCCGGAGGAGATTGCATGAACAGAGGTTATTACGAGCTGCTCGGACTGAAGAAAGAAGCGGCTGACAAGGAAATAAAGGCACAGTACAGGAAGCTTGCGAGGAAGTACCACCCGGACGCCAATCCGGGAGACAAGGACGCGGAGCTCAAGTTCAAGGAGATCAACGAGGCCTACCAGGTGCTCAGCGACCCGAAGAAGCGCAAGTACTACGACAAGTTCGGCCCCCAGTGGGAGCAGATGATGCAGGCGGGGATCGACCCGGACCAGCCGCGCGCATGGGGCGGGGCAAACGACGGGCCCGGCGGCTTCAGGGTGGAGTACGGCACGCCCGAGGGCCTGGATCTCGACGACATACTGGGCGGCATGATGGGAGGCCTGGGAGGTTTCGAGGGCTTCAAGGGATTCGGCGGTGCCACCAGGAGGCAGAAGGCCCAGCCTGCGAAGGGTTCCGACATAGAAGCGGGCCTGGAGCTGACGCTAGAGGAGGCTGAGCTCGGGACGGCCAAAACATTCTCCTTCGATGCAGGTGCCGGTTCCAGGAGGATAGAAGTAACGATTCCAAAAGGCACGAAGGACGGCGCGAAGCTGAAGCTCAAGGGCCAGGGCGCGAAGGGGCCCGCAGGGCCGGGCGACCTGTATCTTAAGGTTTCCGTGGCCCAGCACAGGCTCTTTAAGCCATCGGGCGACGATCTGCAGATGGAGCTGGAGATCCCCGTAGAGGACGCGGTGCTGGGCGCAGACGCCAAGGTGCCGCTCCTAGGAGGAAGGTACGCAACGCTCAAGGTGCCCGAGGGGACCCAGAATGGCAAGGTCTTCCGCCTGAAGGGCGAAGGGCTCACAAAGAAGGGCGGCGGCAAGGGGGACCTCTACGCCAGGATCAAGGTGGTCCTGCCGGAAAGGACCACGGAACAGGTGAAGAGGGCCTTCGAAGAACTAAGGCGGGCCAGCAGGCCATAGGGCCCGGTCAAGGAAGGAGTGATCTACCGATGGCGATAGACAGGCTCACCGTCAAGGCGCGCGAGGTGCTGAGCGCTGCGGCCAACGAGGCATCGTCCCGGCATAATGCGTACATAGAACCGGTCCACCTTCTGAAGGCATTGGTGGACCAGCAGGACGGGACCGTCAGGTCCATACTCGCCAAGCTCGGCGCGCCGGTCGAGGCGATCGCCAACGAGGCGGAGGATGCGATCTCGAGGGTGGCCAGGATCACAGGCACTTCGAGCCTGCATCTAAGCGACGATTCCAGCGTGATGCTCCAGAAATCCGAAAGGCTGGCCGAGATGCTTAAGGACGAGTACGTAAGCACCGAGCACATGCTTCTCGCCCTCGTGGAAGGCAAGTACGAGGCCAGCAGGATACTCAGGGACGCCGGTGTCACGTACGACAGGATACTGACGGCGCTAAGGGACATAAGGGGCACCCAGAGGGTGACGGACGAGTCGCCCGAGGAGAAGTACCAGGCCCTCGAGCGCTATTCGCGCGACCTGACCGAACTTGCCAGGAAGGGCAAGCTCGATCCGGTTATCGGCAGGGACGAGGAGGTCCGCCGGATAATCCAGGTTCTTTCCAGGCGCACCAAGAACAACCCGGTGCTAATAGGCGAGCCGGGCGTAGGCAAGACGGCGGTCGTAGAGGGCCTCGCACAGAGGATAGTCGCGAAGGACGTGCCGGAGAACCTGCTCGACAAGAGGATCGTGGCCCTGGACCTGGGGGCGATGCTGGCCGGGGCGAAATTCAGGGGTGAATTCGAGGATAGGCTCAAGGCCGTACTCAAGGAGATCCAGGAGGCCGAGGGCGGGATCATCCTATTCATAGACGAGCTCCATACCCTTGTGGGGGCCGGGGCTGCGGAGGGCGCGATAGACGCGTCCAACATGCTCAAGCCCGCCCTTTCCAGGGGCGAGCTAAGGACCATAGGCGCCACGACCCTGGATGAATACAGGAAGCGGATAGAGAAGGACGCGGCGCTCGAGCGTAGGTTCCAGCCCGTCTACATCTCGGAGCCTTCCGCGGAGGATTCCATAGCCATACTAAGGGGCCTCAAGGAGAGGTACGAGCTGCACCACGGGGTGAGGATCAAGGACAACGCGATAATAGCGGCGGTGATGCTCTCCAGCCGCTACATATCGGACAGGTTCCTGCCCGATAAGGCGATCGACCTCATGGACGAGGCGGCGGCCAAGCTGAGGACCGAGATAGACTCGATGCCGGTGGAGATCGACAAGGTCGACCGGCGCATACTACAGCTGGAGATCGAAAAACAGGCCATGTCCAAAGAGACGGATACCCTTTCGAAGGAAAGGCTTAGCAAGATCGAAGAGGAGCTGTCGGACCTCAAGGAGAAGCTCGACGGCATGAAGGCCGGCTGGTCTGGCGAAAAGGCCCTCATAGCGAAAGTGCGCGACATAAAGGCCAGGATGGACCAGGCAAAGGTCGAAGAGCAGCAAGCAGAGAGGGCGGGAGATCTGGCGAAGGCGGCCGAGCTCAGGTTCGGCACGGCGCTCGGCTTGAAGGCGGAGCTGGACAAGGCCAACGAGGAGATTGCCTCCATCAAGGGCGGGTTCAAATACCTGAAGGAGGAAGTCGACGAGGAGGATATCGCCTCCGTGGTGTCGCGATGGACCGGCATCCCGGTATCGAAGCTGCTGTCCGGCGAGGCGGAGAAGCTAATACACCTAGAGGACGTGCTGAGGAAGAGGGTCCTGGGCCAGGAGGAAGCGCTGAGGATCGTCTCCGATGCTGTAAGGCGCGCAAGGTCAGGACTATCCGATCCTAACAGGCCTACGGGCAGCTTCCTTTTCCTAGGTCCTACCGGCGTGGGCAAGACCGAGCTGGCCAAGGCGCTGGCTGAGTTTTTGTTCAACGACGAGCGGGCCATGGTGAGGATAGACATGTCCGAATACCAGGAAAGGCACACCGTGGCAAGGCTCATAGGCGCGCCTCCCGGCTACGTCGGCTACGAGGAGGGAGGCCAGCTCACCGAGGCGGTCCGCAGGAGGCCCTACTCGGTAATATTGTTCGACGAGGTAGAGAAGGCCCACCACGAGGTGTTCAACGTGCTGTTGCAGCTGCTGGACGATGGAAGGCTGACCGACGGTCAGGGCCGTACGGTCGATTTCAGGAACACCGTGGTGATCATGACTTCCAACCTCGGCTCGAACCTGCTGGCCGAGCACAAGGGCGAAGAGGGCCGTACCATGGTGATGGAGCAGCTCAGGCAGTTCTTCAGGCCGGAGTTCCTCAACAGGCTGGACGAGATAATAATGTTCAACAACCTTGACAGGTCCGCGATGGACGGGATCGTGGAGATCCAGCTTAACAGGCTCAAGGCCAGGGTGGCGGAAAAGGGGGTCGACCTTTCGTGGACCGAGCAGGCGGCGGCGAAGCTAGCCCAGGAGGGCTATGACCTCGCATACGGGGCGAGACCCCTTAAAAGGGCCATACAGAAGCTCGTCGAGAACCCCCTCGCGGTGAAGGTGCTGGACGGTAGCATAAAGCCCGGCGCTCCGGTCGAGATCGGCCTGGACGACAAGGGCGCGCTGAAGTTCACGCAATGAGGGCGGCGGCGATTGATGGGACAAGCGCGGGAACGCGGGTGCCAAAAAGCGCCCCGCCCGCGCTTTTTCACGCCCACGGAGCCGCTCCTGTCAGGGACGCATCCAAGCAGAGGTTTCGCATCGTGGCGCCGTTAGAGTATATTGGATATATGACAGGTCATAGGAGTGATGCATCTTGCGGACTAGGATCGTTGCGGCCGTAGTCCTGGCCGTCGTCTTCGGGCTGGCGATATCACCGGCCCTGGCCTTCAATTACGACATAAACTTCTGGCTCTCCAGGTCGTCGAGATCGTACGACCTGCTGGCCTCGGGGGCCAGCATAGACTCGGTGAACGCAGCCATGGCGAGGACACCCGCCGCCGGCATCGTCGACCTTTTGTCATACCCGGCCGATGTGGACGCCTTCAAGCTGGCCGATTCCATCGTCTCGGCGCAGTTTCCTAAGGATCTGTACCTTTCCGACGGAACACCCGCCCCCGCAGGCCTCATTTCCCAGCTGCAGGCCAAGTTCAAGCCTGAGGACGCACAGCCCTGGTACAAGGCAAGGTACGGTGTGGCCGTGATGACTGCGGACCTGAGGTCGTTGCCGGCGGCAGACAGGCTCTATGCGGTAAGGTCCGGAGGGACGGATCTGCTGCAAGCGGGAAGGATGCTCCCCGCCGAGCCGTGTGTGATACTGGCCGAGACAAAGGACAAGGCATGGCTATACGTTCAGACCGCAAGATCTTGCGGCTGGGTGGCGTCGCTAAAAGTAGCGGTGGCCTTCACCCGCGAGCACTGGCTCTCGTACATTAACGCGAAAGAGTTCGCCATAGTGACGGCCCCGTCCTTGAGGGTTGAGCAGGACGATGCCGTACCGGCGCTGGACACCCTGGAGTTTCCCATGGGCACGAAGATCCCCCTCATGCCGGCAGCGAACGTACCTGCCGTGGTAAGGGGCAGGGCCAGCGCGGACAGCTTCGCGGTACTGCTCCCTGTGAGGAGGGCCGACGGAAAGCTTCAGGTCGTATCGGCCCTGATACCGAGGACTTCGGACGGCTTTGCGGGATATCTGCCCCTTACCGGGGAGAACATCCTCAAGCAGTCCATGAAGCTGGTGGGGACCCGCTACGGGTACATGGGCTCGTCAGGAAGGGATCCTTACGTGATGGCATCCGATATATTCCGCTGCTTCGGCCTGGAGCTGCCGATGAGCCTGGCAGGATGGGAGGCGGCGCCCTTGAGGTATCAGTCCTTGAAGGGCGAATCGTCCGACATGAAGCTGCTTGCACTGAGAAAGTCGGTGCCGGGCGCCATACTCCTCGGAAACCAGGGACCTTCCATATTCCTTGGGCAGTACGGAGACGACGTCTATGCGATAGCGGCCCTTGCGGCGGTAAAGGTCCAGCCTTCGTCCGAGCTTTCGTATGCCCTCGAGCCGCTTCCATACAACGGCATAGGCCTCATATCCTTGAAGTCCATATACGCCGATTCCGGAAACGACCTCTTCTCCGAGCTCAGGGCCGTGATCGAGCCCATCCCTAGATAGATTGGCATTTTATGTCATAAGACCAGTTAAGGGCGCCCATGAAGGGGCGCCCTTACTCTATCAAACCATTCGGATCCGACCGTGTCATCCTGGCGAAGTTCGAACTAACGAGCAATTTCGTCGCTTACCGCCCTAGTCCGCCTTCTTGCACGTACCTCCGCCCGCGTCCTTGGCGCTCCTCAGGGCGACTTCCGCGGTCAGGAGCAAGTCCTTTATCTCCGTATCGGGGCCCGGCACCGTCGAAGCGAGGCCCATGGACACCGTGGGCGAAGGCACAGTGCCGCCCTTGCCGTCGGACAGCGTTATGCCGGTGATCTCCTGCATCACTTCCTTGGCCACCTTCATGGCGCCTTTTTCATCGGTCCTGGGTAGAAGGACCAGGAACTCGTCCCCTCCGTACCTCAGCGCGGCCTGCCCGACACCCCTTACGATGAGGTCCGTCTTCCTCTTGGCGCATTTCTTCAGCGCCGTCGTAAGCAGCAACAAGAACTCGTCCCCGATCTGTTTGCCGAACCTTTCGTTGAAGGACTTGAAGCTGTCTATGTCCAGCACGGCGACCGCTACGCTCTCCTGCTGCCTCCTTGCCCTCTCCCACTCCCTATAGAACAGCAGGTCGGACTTCTTCGCGTTTGCCAGCCCCGTGAGCTGGTCGACGTCCGATACCGACCGCAAGGCCTTGTTGGCGAGGTTCATCCTGTAGCCATAGTCGAAGGATTCCACCCTGTCCCTGTATGAGACCAAAGAGATCATGAAGGTCAGCAACACGCCCGCCGCGCACTCGGCGCCCGAGAAGGCTGCCGTCGACGCCCCGGTCCCCATGGCAAGGTCGACCGCCACGAAGCACGCGGTGGCCGCCATACCCGCCAGGGCTATTACCAGCGGCCTCATCCTCGGCACCATCAGGAGCGAGGCCAGGCCGAGCACGAAAAGCACGGACCTTGCGGGGATCTCGGGCGCCGTGCCCACGATGACGGAGAAGAAGAGTACCAAGCCGCTTGCGAAGAAATCGGCCAGCGTCCTCTTCTGCCTTGATTCGAAATCCTTCATCAGAAGCTTGAGGTAGAAGAACGAGACTATCAGAACGAGCCCCATGAGCCCCGCTATGAGGGCGATGTAGTTGCCGCCGAAGCCCGGCGCCTCGGCCCCGAACAGTAGGTATGACAAGGAAAGGATGCAGATGATGCCACCGAAGACGAGCATGAACGGCGGGACTCTCTGCAGATACCATCCATAGTAATGGTTCTCGAACGCTTCCCTTTCCGCTTCCGAGGAGAGAGTGCCTAATGCAGGTTCGAGACTGTTCCTGGACATGCACATCACCCCGTATATGTAATCATGCCTGATGCGGCCCTGCATGCCGGAGGTGGTCCTCCGGCATGGGCCTTATATCATAGATTCTTCTTCCTCCCGTCAAGTTCCTGCTTGAGCAATTGATTTGCCATCTTGGGATTGGCCCTTCCCTTGGTGGCCTTCATTAGCTGGCCTACTAGGAACATTATCGCGTTTTCCTTGCCGGCGATGTAGTCGGCGCTCGGTCCCGGGTTCGCATCGATCACCGCGACGGCGGCCTTCCTCAGCTCTTCCTCGCCGCTTATCTGGCCCAGGCCCATCGCCTCCACCATCTTCCTAGGGCTTCCGCCCTTCGCGAACACCTCGGCGAACACTTCCTTCGCTGTCTTGCCGCTGATCTCGTTCTTCGCCACCATGCCAAGGAGCTCGGCCATCTCGGCCGGCCCTGCCTTCGAGGAGGATATCTCGGTCCCCGACGCGTTGAGCGCCGCGGCCAGCTCCCCCGTCATCCAGTTGGCGAGAGCCTTGGCCTCGGCGCCGGCTTCGATGCCCTTCTCGAAGTAAGTCGAAAGGTCCATGTCGTCGGATATCAGCGAAGACTCCCTCTGCCCGAGCCCGTAGTCGGCAACGTACCTGGCCTTCCTCTGGTCGGGAAGCTCAGGTATCGTATCCTTCACCCTGTCGGTCCAAGCACGGTCGATCTCGAGAGGTACGAGGTCCGGCTCAGGGAAGTATCTGTAGTCGTGCGCCTGCTCCTTGGACCTCATGAACACCGTCTCGGACTTCAGATCGTCCCAGTGCCTCGTCTCCCGCCTCACCCTGCCGCCTGATTCGAGCACCTTCGCCTGCCTTTTGGATTCGAACTCTATCGCCTTGTACACGGCCTTGAAGGAGGCTATGTTCTTCATCTCGGTGAGGGCGCCGAATTCCGTGGAGCCCTCGGGCCTGATCGAGACGTTCGCCTCGCACCTCATCGAGCCCTCCTCCATCTTGCAGTCGGACACTCCTATCGCAAGCAGTATGCTTCTTAGCTTCACGAGGTAGGCCCTGGCCTCGTCGGCGGAGCGCATGTCTGCTTCGCTCACTATCTCTATGAGAGGTATGCCGCACCTGTTGAAGTCGATCATGGAGCTTTCAGCGCTGGTTATGTCATCGCCCGCGTGGACGAGCTTTCCCGTCTCCTCCTCCAGGTGGACCCTCCTTATGCCGATCCTCTTGGCCTTGCCGTCGACCTCGACGTCCATCCAGCCGTTCTTCCCGATGGGCATGTCGTACTGCGATATCTGGTACGCCTTGGGAAGGTCGGGGTAGAAGTAGTTCTTCCTATCGAACTTGGTCCTTCCCGACACCTCGCAATTAAGCGCCAAAGCGGCCTTCATGCAGTATTCCACGGCTTTCCTGTTGAGGACCGGCAGCACCCCCGGCATCCCCAGGCACACGGGGCATACCTGAGTGTTCGGCCTTGCGCCGAACCTGGTCTTGCACCCGCAGAACACCTTGGATTCGGTGGAGAGCTCGACGTGAACTTCTATGCCTATGACGGTCTCCCAGCTCATCTTGCTCCACCCCCTATCCTTCCGGCGAAGCCGGAGCCCCTTTCAACCTCCGCCGCCGCGGCGAACAGCGTCTCCTCATCGAACGCCCTCGCCGCCAGCTGCAAGCCCACGGGCAGTCCCTTCGACAGGCCGCACGGCACGGAGATGGCCGGGATGCCTATCAGGTTCGCGGTGATCGTGTATATGTCGCTCATGTACATCGACAGCGGGTGCTCAGTCCTCTCGCCGAATCTGAAGGCGACCTCTGGGGTCGTCGGCCCGGCGATCGCGTCGCACTTCGCGAACGCCTCGTCGAACTCGTCCTTCAGCACGCGCCTCACCTTGAGGGCCTTGTTGTAGTAGGCCTCGTAGTAACCGGCCGAGAGCACGTACGTGCCGAGCATTATCCTCCTTTTGACCTCGTCGCCGAAGCCCTGGCTCCTGGTCCTCTTCATGGCGCTCACGACGTCCTTCGCGCCCAGGTCCCTTAAGCCGTACCTGATCCCGTCGAAGCGCGCGAGGTTCGAGCTGGCCTCAGCCGTGGCGGCGAGGTAATATGCAGCGAGCCCGTACATCGAGCTGGGCAGGCTTACCTCTACGATTTCGGCGCCTTCGTCCTTGAGCCTTAGCACCGCCTTCATGACGAGGTCCCTCACCTCGGGGTCCAGGCCGTTTGCGAAGTACTCCTTCGGCAGGCCTATCCTCATGCCCTTGACTCCCTTGGAGCACGCCTTCCTCACATCAGGCACCGGCCTTGGCGACGACGTGCTGTCCTTCGGGTCGTGGCCTGCGATCGCCTCGAAGACCATGGCCGCATCCTCGACGCTCCTTGCGAACGGACCTATCTGGTCCAGCGAAGAGCCGAAAGCGACCAGACCGTAGCGCGATACCCTGCCGTACGTAGGCTTGAGGCCAACTACGCCGCAGAGCGAGGCCGGCTGCCTGATCGACCCTCCGGTGTCAGAGCCTAGCGCGAAGGGCGCAAATCCTGCCGAAACGCAAGCCGCCGAACCTCCTGACGAGCCTCCCGGCACGGCCCTGGTGTCCCAGGGGTTTTTCGTAGGTCCGAAGGCGGAGTTCTCGGTAGACGAGCCCATGGCGAACTCGTCCATGTTGGACTTGCCCAAAAGCACAGAACCGGCGAGCTTTACGGCCACGGTGGCGTCGTACGGGGGCACGAAGTTCTCCAGCATCCTCGACCCACAGCTCGTCCTGGTCCCCTTCGTACATATGTTGTCCTTAAGGACGAACGGCATCCCTGTCAGCGCAGAGGGCTTCGTCCCGCCCTTCCTTGCCGCCAGCCAGAGGCCGTCCGCCTTGGCGGCCGCCTTCCTCGCACCTTCCTCGTCTGTAAGGAGGAACGCACGGACCTCGCCTTCGAGCCCTGCTATCCTTTCGAGTACGCTGGAAAGCGCCTCGGAGGGGCTGGCAATGCCTTTCTCGAAGGCCTCGGCCAGCTGTCCTACACCGAATTCATAGAGTTCCATCGCCATCCTCCTAATCCTCGTCCGAATTATCCATGATGCGGGGCACGAGGAAGAACTCGCCCTTTCTGGCCGGCGCGTTCATCAGGGCCTGCTCCTGGCTGAGCCCCTCTACTGGCACATCATCCCTCATCACGTTCACCAGCTCCTGGGCGTGCGTTAGGGCCTCCTTGCCCTCGGTGCCGACCTCTTCCAGCTTGGCGACGTATCCGAGTATCAAGTCGAGCTCCTTGGCGTACTTAGCCGCGTCCTCCTCGCCGAACTCGAGCCTCGCCAGCTCAGCGATCCTCATTACCTCATCCCTGCCTATTCCCATCAGAACAGACCTCCCTCGTCTTTTACGGCCTTCTCCCCTATCATTTCCATGAATTCCCTCTCGTCCGCCACCCTGACGTTAAGCCTTCTGGCCTTCTCGAGCTTCGATCCGGCCTCGCTGCCGGCCACCACGAGGTCCGTTTTGGAGGATACACTGTCGGTAACCTTGGCCCCGGCCATAGCGGCGAGCTCCTCTGCTTTGGACCTGGTCATCTGCGTGAGCGTCCCCGTGAACACCACGGTCATCCCCGAAAGCGGCCCCGATCCTCGCTCCTTGGCCTTCGGCTCCGTCATGTTGACCCCGGCCGCCCTGAGCTTTTCCACTAAAACCTCGTTCTGCGGCAGACGGAAGAACCTGACTACGGATTCCGCTACCACCGGGCCCACCGTCTCCACTTCCAGAAGGTCCTCCTCTTCAGCCCTCATAAGGGCCTCGACGTCACCGAACCGCGCCGCTATGAGCTTTGCGGTGGCAGGGCCTACGTTCCTGATCCCTATCGACGCCAGGAGCCTTCCCAGGTTCCGCCCCCTGCTTGCGCCTATCGCGGCAGCCAGCTTCGCCCCGGACTTCTCCCCCATCCTGTCAAGCGATGCCAGCGTGGCGGCGTCGAGCTTAAAAAGATCGGCGAAGTCGTGCACCAGCCCCTTCAACATCAGCTGGTCGATCACGGCGGGGCCCAGGCCGTCGATGTCCATGGCGTCCCTGGACGCGAAATGCAAGAGACCTTCCCTCAGCCTTGCGGGACACGACGCGTTCGTGCACCTCAGGGCCACCTCTTCGTCCTCCCTGGATACGGCCGAGCCGCACTCGGGGCAGGCGTCGGGCATCCTAAACGGCCTCTCAGTCCCCTTCCTATCCTCGAGGATAGGGCCTACGACCTCGGGTATGACATCGCCCGCCCTCTGCACGAGCACGGTGTCTCCCTCCCTGATGTCCTTCTGCCTGATGAGGTCCTCGTTATGCAAGCTCGCATGCTGTACGACCACGCCGCTTACGTTGACCGGCTCGAGCACGGCCCTAGGGGTGAGCACTCCCGTGCGGCCCACCTGTACTTCTATCCTCAAGAGCTTGGTCTTCGCCTGCCTTGGCGCGAACTTGTACGCGATGGCCCACCTGGGGCTCCTTTGTGTGAAGCCCAGCTCCCTTTGCAGGGCAAGCGAATCGACTTTTATCACTGCCCCGTCTATCTCGTACTCGATCGAATCCCTTATCGTCTCCAGATGCTCGCAGAAGCCTATCGCTTCCTCGATGCCTTCCACCCTCCTGATCTCGGGGTTCACCTTGAAGCCGAATCCTTCAAGGAGCGCCAGCGCATCCGAATGGCTCGTAAGCCTTGCCGGTGCCGGTTCGGGAAGGTAATAGGCGAAGAAGGACAGCTTCCTTCCCGCGGTGATGGAGGAATCTAGCTGCCTGAGGGAGCCTGCGGCGGAGTTCCTGGGGTTTGCGAAAGGCGGCAGGCCCTCCTCGTCCCTCGACTGGTTGAGGGCCTGGAAGTCGGCCTTCCTCATATAGACCTCGCCCCTTATGGTTATCTCGGCCGGGAGCGGTCCGCACCCTTCGCATCTTGAGAGCGTCCTCGGTACGTCCTTCACCGTCAGCACGTTGGCCGTCACGTTCTCGCCCGTCACGCCATCGCCCCTGGTGACGCCCACCGCCAGCTTGCCGTCCTTGTACTCGAGCGACATGGCAAGGCCGTCTATCTTAGGCTCGCAAACGTAGCCGACCTTCTCGGAGCCCAGAGCCTTCCTCACCCTAGCGTCGAAGGCCATGAGCTCCTCCGGGCTGAAGCAGTTGTCCAGCGAGAGCATCGCGGCCTTGTGCCTGTATGTGGGGAACCTGCCTGCGGGGGCCCCTCCCACCTTGCTAGTGGGCGAGCCGGCCGACCTTAGCTCGGGATGGGCCTCCTCTAGCGCCTTGAGCTCGTTCACTAAAGCGTCGAACTCGGCGTCCGTTATCTCAGGCGCGTCGAGCTCGTAATAGAGCCTGTTGTGCCTTTCTATCTCGCGTCTTAGGTAGCCTATCCTAGCGGCCTCGTCCTCTCCTCTTCCGAAAAGGTCCATCGTCGCACCTCCTTGAGGTTCTGTAGGGGCGCGCTCTCCTATCTCTTGCTCAACGGGGCGAAGCTCAAAGCCAGCCTCTTGACCCCTTGGCCTTCGAACGCCACCGTAACGACGGTGTCACTAGTCGTCTTCGCAACGTTTACCACCGTTCCCGTGCCGAACACGGGGTGGCTTACCTTGTCCCCGGCCCTGAAGCCCTCCCTGCCGCCGTTGGATTCGGCGAAGCCCTGGGAGTTGGCCGCACCCTTCGGGAGGTTTTGCCTCCTCGCATCTTTGTACCTTCCCTCGCCCATACCCTGATTTGCCCCCTGGGCGCTGCCCTCGGGCCTGTTCCACCTGCCCGACGAGTAGTCCCTGCCGGGCGTGCGCCACATCGGCGCCTCGCCAGGATTGAGGCATTCCAGCACGTCCTTGGGGATCTCGTTCACGAACCTCGACATGAGGTTCGAGGACGGGGTCCCGTAGAGGAGCCTGTAGGCGGCGCTGATGAGATAGAGCTTCTCCTTCGCCCTAGTCATGCCGACGTAGCAGAGGCGCCTTTCCTCCTCGAGCTGCTTGGGCTCGTATAGGGACCTTGAGAGCGGGAAGACGTTCTCTTCCATGCCTATCATGAACACGACCGGGAATTCCAACCCCTTCGCCGAATGGAGCGTCATCAAGCATACGCTGTCCTCGGCGAAGTTGGTCCTGTCCAGGTCGGTGAGCAACGCCACTTCCTCCAGGAAGGCGTCTATGTCCTTCGGGTCGGGCCTTGCGTTGCCGTTCCTTAGGACACTGCCTGATTCCAGGCCTTCGTCCAAGGCCCTCGCCGCGATGTTCTGCCTCGCCTCATATTCCCTCGCCACCGAGACGAGCTCCCTTAGGTTGTCGAGCCTGGCTTCGGCCTCGAGGCTGTCGTCCTCCCTGAGCGATCTGTAGTAGCCCGTGTCTTCCAGTATCCTCTCTATCATGTCGCCCAGCCTTAGCTCCCCCTTGTGGCCTAACAGGGAATCCGCCATCTTCACGAAGGCGCCGACCTGCCTCTGCGCCCTTTCGGCGTTCTTCTCGAGTGAGCCGAAACGCCTTGCGGCGTCCCACATGGAACAGCCCTGCTCCTGGGATACCGCCATCACCTTCTCCTCGGTGGTCTCGCCGATGCCCCTTTTGGGCACGTTCAATATCCTGGAAAGGGCGACGGAATCGTGTGGGTTGACTATGAAGCGCAGGTAGGCGAGCACGTCCTTGACTTCCTTGCGCTCGTAGAACTTGAGCCCGCCTATCACCCTGTACGGGATGCCGTCCTTCAAGAGGACCTCCTCAACGGACCTCGACTGGGAGTTCATCCTGTACAGGACGGCGAACTGGGACAGCTTCCTGCTTTCGGCCACGACGAGCCTCTCTATCTCCTTGACTACGAACGAGGCCTCCTCGCGCTCGCTCTCGGCGTTGTACAGGAGCACTTTCGAGCCCTTGTCCTTGTCCGTCCAGAGCGTCTTCTTCTTCCTGCCGCGGTTGTTGGCTATCACGCCGGACGCGGCATCGAGTATGTTGGCGGTCGAGCGGTAGTTCTGCTCCAGCTTGATGACCGTAGCGTCGGGGTAGTCGCCCTCGAACTCGAGTATGTTGGTAGGGTCAGCCCCCCTCCAGGTGTAGATCGACTGGTCGTCGTCGCCGACGACGGCTATGTTCCTGTACTTGTCCGCCAGAAGCTTGACCAGCATGTACTGGGCGTGGTTGGTGTCCTGGTATTCGTCGACCATGATGTAGCGGTAGCGTTCCTGGTACTTCGCCAGCACCTCGGGCCTTTCGCTGAAGAGCCTGACCGTCTGCATTATCAGGTCGTCGAAGTCCATGGAGCCGTTGTCCACCAAAAGCTGCTGGTACTTGGTGTAGATGCCGCCGATGCTCTTCTGCCAGGCGTCCTTGGCGGCGAACTCCGCCGGTGCGAGCAGTTCGTTCTTGGCGTCGGATATCATGTTCAGCACGGCGGACGGTTTGTAGACGTCCTTGGAGAGGTTCAGCTCCCTTAGGGCGCGGTTCACCGTCGCCAGCTGGTCGGATTCGTCGAATATGGTGAACGAGCGTGGATAGCCTATGAGCTCGGCTTCGTTCCTCAGCACTCGCACGCAGAACGAGTGGAACGTGGCGACGGTGACGTACCTTCCCGCCTGGCCCGCCAGGTTCTCCACGCGAAGGCGCATCTCCTCGGCCGCCTTGTTGGTGAAAGTCACGGCCAGGATCTCGAAGGGCGGTATTCCGTGGTCGGCGATCAGGCTGGCTATCCTGTAGGTCAGTACCCTGGTCTTCCCGCTTCCGGCGCCCGCGAGTATCAGAAGGGGCCCATCTACGTGACGGGCCGCCTCCAGCTGCTTCGGATTAAGGCAGTCTTCGCCTATCAAACCTCGGCTACCTCCCCCGCCAGGAAGGCCCTGGCCCTCTTTACCCTGTCGAGGCAGGCCCTCTTGCCCAGAAGGTGCATGCTCTCGAACATGGGAGGCGTCACGCGCTTCCCGGTAAGCGCGACCCTCACCTGCATCAGGAAATCTCCTAGCTTGATGCCGGATTCCGCTATCTTCTCCCTGAAGGTCGTGTCTATCGGCTCCTTCTCCCAGTCTACGATGCCCTCCATTATCTTCTCCGCCGCTTCCAGCACCTTCAAGGAGAAGGCGGCATCGTGCGCCTGCTTGTCCCTGAACGTCTCGGCCTTGAGCTCCACCTCGTCGACGAACAGGAAGCCCAGCATCTCGGGGGCCTCGGTGAGCTTGACTATCCTCTCCTGTATCTGCGCCGTAGCATCTTCCAGGAATTTCCTGTCATATCTATGCCCATGGCATACGGGGACGGTCTCGCATCCCAGCACATCCGGCTTGTGGTGGCCGTTCCAGCACTGCGGGAGCAGCCCGGCGTCCTTCAAGAACGGCAGGATCCTGTCCGCGAGCTCTGCCACCGGCATCTTCCTTATGTACTCCCCGTTAAACCAGTCGAGCTTCTTGACATCGAAGATCGCGTCCGACTTCGAGAGGTTCTCGAGGCTGAAGGCCTTAACGAGCTCGTCCATGGTGAACATCTCGCGCTCGTCGCCGGGGTTCCAGCCCAGAAGCGCAAGGAAGTTGATCAGCGCTTCGGGCAGGTATCCCATCTGACGGAACTCGCCGATGTACACGGCACCCGCCCTCTTGGATATCTTCGTGCGGTCGGGGTTGAGCATGAGCGTAAGGTGGCCGAACGTGGGCGCCTTCCAGCCCAGCAGCTCGTATGCGACCAGCTGGTCGAACGTGTTGGTCAGATGCTCCACGGCCCTCATGACGTGTGTTATGTCCATCAGGTGCTCGTCGACGACGGTAGCGAAGTTGTAGACGGGGGAGCCGTCCGACTTCACGATGACGAAATCGCCGCGCTCGCTCATGTCCTTCTCCTGATGTTCGCGCAGTATGTCCTCGAACGAGAATACCTTCTCGGGCACTCTGATCCTTATGACGTGGCCCCTGCCCTCAGCCTCGAGTGCCTTCTGCTGATCCGCGCTCAGATGCGCGCACTTGCCGTAGTAACGGGGCGGCTTTCCAGAAGCTAAGGCATCAGCCCTCTCCTTGTCCAGCTCCTCCTTCGTGCAGTAACATTTGTAGGCTAGGTCCTTATGAAGAAGCTCCTCGACCGCCCTCTTGTAGGTATCGTACCTTTCCATCTGCCTGTAGGGCGCGTACGGGCCGCCCACGTCAGGGCCCTCGTCCCACTTTATCCCCAGCCAACGCAGGCCCTCGAGGACGCCCTCCTCTGATTCCTTGGTGCTCCTCGAAAGGTCCGTGTCGTCGATCCTGAGTATGAACTTCCCGCCGGTCTTCCTTGCATAGAGCATGTTATACAGGGCGGTCCTCGCGGTGCCGACGTGGCAGTTGCCCGTCGGGCTGGGCGCGATCCTCACCCTTACGCTATCGGTCATGTACGATCCTCCAGTCCACGCTAAAAAGCGCCGTTCGTATACGTGTTAATTATATTATTTTACCATAGCCGAGGCTCTATCGCGCCGCATGCGGAACTTAACGCAGACGGAATTGGGCTGAGGGTGCCGTCCAGGGCGTCCATGCGCGCGCATGCTGCCCCTGTCAATTAATCATGCCGCCAACCGCTCAAATTGGAGGGTTTCCTATTGTGCGGATAGAATGACCTCGTAGCCAAGTATGTTCGAAGGGGTGGTTGATGGATGAAGGTCTTGAGGATATCGGTTCTCATCGTCGTTTCGCTCTTGCTTCTGCTCGCCTCCGGTTGTGTCGGCAAGAGGTATGTATACAACTTCGTAGACGAGGGCGACCTGGAGAGGTATGACGGCAACTGGTATAACGCCGGCGGTTCTTACTACTTCGACGACGGGCTGATACTTACCGGCAACTACATCTCGGCGCCGTTTTTCTTCACAGGTGATTTCACCGGGCAGCTCAACTTCAACCTGGATGCAGAAGAGGGCGACGCAAGCATGCTCGAGTTCTATTTCTGCACGCAGCAGTCCTGGCCCGGCTGCGACTGGCTCGGCGGGGCGGCGATCTACAGCATAGGGGATCCTGGCGTCTATTTCAGGACCTATTACTGGGACGACGGTTCTTTCACCGCGGTCGACGAAGGAATCCCCTGTGCGGGGATAATCAACAACCCGGGCTCCAACACGCTTAAGATAGTCAAGAAGGGCGACGCGCTGGAGTTCGAGCTCAACGGTACGGCGATAGGCTCTCCGTTCACGATCATAGGTAATGCGTCGGGCCTGTACTGCCCTCACTTCTACGGGTGGAGTTATGCGGGGACGGGCGCAGTCCTCACTTATTCCGAGGTCAAGTACGGAGGGGACATGATCCCGGTGATCTAGCGGCAAGACGGATCGGGAGTATCAGAAGGCCGGCCCTTGGAGCTTTGTCTGGGCCGGCCTTGTTATATTTTGATGCCGTAGTATATATGCATGTATCTTGTTAATACCTTGATTAGGTCAAATGTAAAACCGCAATTCCCGCGCTTACATAACTATAAATCATCTTTCATCACAACTATGAGGTCATTTATCACTGACTAGCTTATCACCCACTTCCGATTGATGGTATCGTTGCTGAAATAATGAACGAATCGCTTTATGAACCTGAATTTTGCTTCATCATCTTTGGGAATATCGTTGCCCGGCACAGTGTATTGGAATCTCCATCGGCCATGTACGATCCTCCAGTCCACGCTGGAAAGCGCCGTTTGTATACGTGTTAATTATATTATTTACCACAGCTGAGGCCCGGTCTTATTGCTTGCGGTACTTTACGTAGATGGAATTGGGGCTCGCTTAAAAAGTATGGCATCGTCCTATGACACGCTAATTTTTAATCTTATGTTTTTTTCATTTATCCATTAATTCATATTGGAGGGTTTCCTGGCGTACAAATAGAACTAATTGTCAGCCAACGATTTGGAAAGGGGTGGATGATGCATGAAGGCCTTGAGGATCTCGGTTCTCATAGTCGTTTCGCTCTCGCTGGTGCTCGCCTCGGGCTGCCTCGGCAAGAGGTATGTCTATAACTTCGTCAACGAGGGCGACCTGGAAAGGTATGACGGTGACTGGTACGCATACAGCGGTTCTTACGACTTCGACGACGGGCTGATACTTGACGGCATCTACGTCGCGGCACCGTTCTTCTTCACCGGCGACTTCACCGGGCAGCTCAACTTCAACCTGGATGCAGAAGAGGACGACAGCGGCATGATAGAGTACTATTATGGCACGCAGCAGTCCTGGCCGGGTAGCGACTGGCTGGGCGGGATTGTGATCAATAACATAGGGGATCCAAGCGTTTACTACAGGACCTACTATCGGGATAACGATACGCTGTACTTCGTGGAGGAGGAAATCCCCTGCGAAGGCATAATCAATAACCCGGGTTCCAACACGATTAAGATATTCAAGAAGGGTGACTCGCTGGAGTTCGAGCTCAACGGGACGGCCATAGGCGCACCGTACGCCATCATAGGTAATACATCTGGCCTGTACTGTCCTCACATTTATGGGTGGAGCAGTGACGAAACATCTATCATTTTCACATATTTCGAAGTCAAGTACGAGGGGGATATGATCCCCGTAGTTTAGGGGCGAACCAGATTGGGAATATCAGAAGGCCGGCCCTTGGAGCTTTGTCCGGGCCGGCCTTCGGCATGTCGAGACCATCCATCTTGTCCGTGCAATCCACCCGTCAAACGTTATCCCCAGCTCGCACCATCTTGCCAGGCTTAATTCCACCTCATCATCGACAGGTATTCCGATTTTCGGCAGAAGGTACTAGAACCTCCACCTAAATTGCTTTCCAGGCCGGAATTTATCTATCTTCACATGGACGAGGCAGTATTCGTTGTCAAAAAGGTGCGGCTTCAGTGAGCTCGTGAAATCATCCGGGTCTTTGACCAGCTCGATCTGTCTGTTCAGCTCGGTCTTGCCCATTCAAGTCTTCTACACGGGCTATTACGGTAGCGCGACGTCCCCTAAAGCCAATTATACTGGCCAAGCGCTGCTCTAGCGCACGAGCCTGAAGACTACTTCATCGTCAATTAGCTCGTCGCATCCTTGTAGCGAGTACTTGAATTTCCAGCTGAACGTCTGTCCTGGTTCATATCTTCCCAGCTTGGCAGGGAAACGGTTGAAGTCATCGGTGCCCGGGCGGACTTTTAGCGGACTCGTGAAATCGTAAGGGTCTCGCACGAGCGCGACCCTGAAGGAAATTTGGCCCTTTTCGCTTATCTTCCTAGGCAGGAAGCTAACAAACTCCTCCTCTTTCAAGTCTACGCCGGATCCGTTGACGACGCTCACGGTGATGTCGTCACGACCACTTTCGAGTAAGAATAAGTATCCGACATTATCCTCCAAAGCGCCGTAACAGGACATGCCTTCAAGATACACCAGGGTGTAGGCGGTCCCATCCGGGAGGATAAAGGAATTCTCCGGCCAGTACAGGGTTATCGTACCGACCGTGGTGTTCCTGATCGTTAGCACAGCGTCGGACTTGCCCAATTCGAAGTCCATCGCTAGATGTCCATTGGCGAACTCATCCGATGAGCCCTTTTCTCCTACGAACTCAACCCCGTAACCTGATATGCATCCAGCCAGAAACACGGTGGCGGTTAAAAGTGCCAATGCTAGAAGGTGCTTCTTCATCGTTTCCTCCTTGTCCGAGTTAATGCCGAGATGGTATTTAACCTATATCGACAGCCTCAGGCATATTACCCTGGAATACGTCTGTCCTGCAGCTTCGTATTCAATATTCCACCTAAAAGAAGCGCCTTTTTCGAACCCCTCCAAGCTCTCGTAGAACCTCTTATAATCCGCCACGCCGAATTCTCCCAGTGACTCATACACGGGTTTCCTATTAGTGAGGCCGATCTTCAGGAACAGGGCCCTGCCTGAAGGTATGAACAATGGATTATCCAGGGGGCGCATCCTCTCGACATAATTCGGGGAGAAGGTCGGTTTCTTCTTCTCCTCCCAGGGATTTACCACTTCAGGTTTATGCTTATCAGAGAGGGATTTCTCTTCATAGACTACGTTCATGCTGCTCGTGAACCTGAAGTCGGCAAGGTATACGACGGTCTTCCTGCCGTCGCCTGGCAGCTCCAGTGAATCTGTTGGGAAGTTGAACCTGATGATCTTCTTCCCGTAGTTTGTAAGCATGACATAGGTATCGGCATTGACGATACCGAACCTGATTTCCAGGGTGCCGTCGGTGAAGACGTCGCGGCACCAGCCTTCTTCTGTCTGGATTTCTATTGCTTTCACTGTAGCAGACGAAGCCCTAGGTGCCATGCATGCTAGGATGACAATGGCCGCCACGAGGACGGCCATTACGGGATATGCTCCCTTATTCATCGCTTTTTTACTAGGTAGAGTGCGATCAGCGTTTTGCATCGGTTTCCCTCCTACGTTGTTCTGAGGTTTACGCCGATGTTCGCATAAAAGCGCCGTATCAGTGGCGTGCTATTGTCATCGTCTTGACAATCGTATCAATGGTCGGTGGACCCCGTGAAGTTGAACTTGGCCGTCTTTATCGCCGGTACTACGTAACCTTCGGGAAGCGTCACATCGGTCGAGAAGAGCTCCGTCTTCCGTCCGATCAGCTCCACGTTCTTCAGGACCCCGTCCAGTATGGAATCCGTAAACCTCAGGTTCCTCAAAGGCCTGGTCACCTTGCCGTTTTCGATGAGGAACGTGCCGTCCTTGGTCATGCCGGTGAACATCGTCTTCACTCGGTGTATCGGGTTCACGTAATGGAACCTGGTTATGAGTATGCCCTTCTTGGTGGCCCTTATCATCGATTCCACGTCGGAGTCCCCCGGGGCGAGCCTTAAATGCATGGCCTGGTCCGCGAACTTGGCTCCTGGCATCATGGCATGCCCGGTCGACTCCGTTCCCTCCAGCTTGGCCGAGGACGAGTCGAACAGCATACCCGACATCACGCCGGACCTTATGATCTCCACCTTCCGGCGCGGGACGCCTTCGTAGTCGAAGGGCATCTGCACGGTGTCGGGCGCGAGCCCGTCGTCCGCTATGCTTACCATGGGATTGGTCACGAGCCGGCCCATCCTGCCGGTCGCGAAGCTGTTGCCCTCGTGGTACATCATGCCGTCGATGCCGCACATCGCCAGGACGTTGAGCATCGTGGACACCGCGTTGGGCTCTAGCACCGCCTCGTACTCCCCGGCTTCCAGAGGCTCAGGGTCCGCCGACCTCAGGCACTTATCCACTGCGATCGCTGCTACGGCCCCGAAATCTATGTCCTTGACCGACACCGCGGCCCCGTTCGAAAGGCCCGTCCCCCAGGCGTCGCTCATCGCAACCACCTTGTACTGCGCGGTGCTGCTGAGGTTGTAGGCCTTCACGCCCTTAGTGCTCATGACCTGGGTACCCAGTATCGAAGTCCTCACCGTGCCCCCTGCTGTGACCTTCGCCGCCTCGGCCCTCTTTATCGCCTCATGCGCCGCATCGGCCATCTGGTATGAGGAGAAATCTCCGGTGTCCTTGCTGAAGGCGTTGACCTTCCTGTACTCCGCCGGTTCCGGTAGTCCTGCGAATATGGGAGAATCGGGCAGCAGGCCCGCCACGTCATATGCTTTCCTCACGGCGTCCTTGAGCTCGGATACCCTGTTCGTCTTGATCATCCCGACCTTCTGGCCGCGCGCCACACGCACGGTGAAGTCGGTGTCCGACAGTACGCTGTTCTGGTGTATCTCGTTGTTGGAGAAGCGCGCGAGCCTTATCTCGGTGTCGACGGCCACTATGTCGGCCTCGGCGCCCCTTACGGTGGCCAGGGCCTCTGCCAGTGCCTTTTCTATGCTTTCCCTGCCTACCATCTGCCGACACCTACCTTCACGTTCCTGAACCTGGCCGGAGCGCAGCCGTGCCCCACGTGGGCCACTTGCATAGGCTCGCCCTTGCCGCAGTTGGGCACGCCCCACAGCACCCACTCGTCCTGGCTTGCAACGCCGTCGCAGCTTCCCCAGAACTCGGGCGTCGATCCCGTATAGGTCGGGTTCTTCACGATCCCCGTTATCCTGCCGTCCTTTATCCTCCAGCCTATCTCGCAGCCGAACTGGAAGTTCACCCTCCTGTCGTCGATGCTCCAGCTCTTGATCCCGTCCATCATGACGCCGTCCTTGGTTCCCGCTATGAGCTTCTCCAGCGTCTCGCCGCCAGGCGCGAGGCATACGTTGGTCATCCTTACGATGGGCGTCCTGGACCAGCCGTCGGCCCTCATCGCGGCGTTGGAAGAAAGCCCGAGCCTCGCCGCCCATTCCCTGCCCATGAGATATCCTACGAACTCGCCCTTCTCGACGAGGGGGGTCCTCGAGGACGGCATGCCCTCGTCGTCGTACGCGAAAGTGCCAAGCCCGCCTTCGGTTATGCTGCACTGGTAGAGGTCCACGCAGTCCGAGCCGTACTTGAACCCTCTTCCGAGCTTGTCCGTCGTAAGGAAGCTCGTGCCGGCGTAGGCCGCCTCGGTCCCGTATACGCGGTCCAGCTCGACGGGATGACCGCAGCTTTCGTGTATCTGCAGCGCCAGCTGCTCCGGAAGCAGGATCAGCGTCATCTCGCCCGAAGGGCACTGCTCTGCCGTGAGCAGGGCCACGGCCTCCTCGGCCGACTTGAGCGCCCCTTCCTCCAGCCTCTGGGCCAGCACGAACTCATAACCCGCCTGCTTGAAGTTGCCCCCGAAGGATCCCGGGTAGGACCTGACCTGCATGTCCCCGTCGCCCAGCGCCATCACCGTGACGCCGGCGCCGGATTCGGTGAACTCCTGCTCGATTCTGGCCCCTTCGGTCGACATGAACAGCTTCTTCTCCGTAATGAAGTCCATCGTCGCCTTGGCCTGCCTCACCTTCGGCGAATATCCCTTGGCGGCGAGCGTCGCCTTAATTAACAGGCCCACCTTGTCGCCTATCGGCACGGTGAAAGGATCCACCTCAATCGGGGCTTTCCAGTACGCGGCCTCGCCCCGGCACTCGCCTATCTCGGCCTTGCGCTTGAGCATGGGCCTTGCGGCTTTGGCGTACTCGACGGCAAGCCCGGCCGTCTTCGCGGCGTCCTCTTCCGACATGGAGTTCGAGGCCGCGAAACCCCAGGCGCCGTCCACCAGGACCCTTACGCCGTAGCCCTCGTCGCTCCCTTCGCTTATCGTCTCAAGGGCACCGTCCCTAACCAATATCCCCTGTGTCTTCCTGTTCACCCTTCTCGCGTCTGCGTATGAGGCCCCAAGCCGGCTTGCGCGTTCCAGGGCCCTTTCCAAAAGGTACATCGAACCGCTCCCTCCTCGTTTTGCGATAGTCGCCGTACTGGCAGACGCCCACCGCCGCCAGTATCATGAGCGCGCCGATAAGCTGCCTCGTGTTGAGCTTCTCACCAAGCAGCAGCCAGGCGAAGAAGAAGCCCATCACTGGTTCCAGCTGGAGTATGATCGCAGCCCTGACGGCTGGCACGTATCTTTGGGCTATTGTCTGGACCATGAAGCACACGGCCGTGGCCATGACGCCTAGATATATTATGATGAGCCATATCTGGGGCGTGAAGTCCATGACCTCGGGCAGCTTCGGCGCCGCCGTGGCAAGGGCCAGCAAGCCTATCCATATGAACTGGGCCATCGAAAGTAGCAGCCCGTTGAGCCTGGGGGAGTACTTCTCCAAAAGAACGATCTGGAACCCGAAGCAGAGCGCGCACGCCAGCACGTATATGTCGCCCACCGACGGCATCTGCCAGCCGTCCAGGGAAAGCATGCCCAGCCCTAATACGGCGATGGCTACGCCGAGCCAGGAGTACCATTCGGGGTTCTTCTTGAGTATGTAGGGCGAGAGCATCGGCGTGAACACGACGGCGAGGCCGGTTATGAAGCCGGTCTTGGTCGCGGTGGTCAGGGAGATGCCTATGGTCTGCAGCACGAATCCCATGTAGACGAAAATCCCGACTACTGCCGCCGACCTCCAGGTCTCACCGCCCATCCTCTTAAGTAGGCCCCTCCTCCAGCAGAGGAAGGTCACGATTATCGAGGCGATGATCATCCTGAGGGCGATAAGCAGTATCGGGTCGACCACCTTGACGGTGTTCTTGACGATGGCGAACGTCGTGCCCCAGATGATGCATATCACCACGAGGGCGAGGTCCGCCGCCACGTTCTTCTTGCTGAAATCGCCTTTTTCTTCCATTCATACAACCTGCCGCAAAAGGTGTTTATAACATAATTCTACCAGTAAGGGGCGCCTTATGTAACCCCCGCGGGCAAGTTCTATGCATCGGCGTATAAGCTGCTGCCGGCCTTTTGTCCTGCCTCTAGACTCCGGCCGTGAGCGCCTCGTGCCTCTTGAACTGGCTGGCGTATAGGCCGTAGTAGAAGCCGCCCGCTTGCATCAGCTGCGCGTGCGTGCCGCGCTCGACGATCCGGCCCTCCTTGATGACGAGGATGGTGTCGGCACCTTTTATGGTGCTCAGGCGATGGGCAATCACGAAGCTGGTGCGCCCCTGCATGAGATCCAGAAGCGCCCTTTGTATGTGCATCTCAGTCCTGGTGTCGACCGAGCTCGTCGCCTCGTCCAGAATAAGTATCGAAGGGTCCGCCAGTATGGCCCTGGCGATCGCGATGAGCTGCCTCTGGCCCTGGCTGAGGTTGCCCCCGTCCTCGTTGAGCACGGTGTCGTAGCCTTCCGGCAGGCGCCTTATGAACGTGTCCGCGTTGGCGGTCCTGGCAGCGGCCTCGACTTCGTCATCGGTAGCCGCAAGCCTTCCGTACCTGATGTTCTCCCTCACCGTCTCCGAGAAGAGGTATGTATCCTGCAGGACTATGCCGATGGAACCTCTCAGGGCGTCCCTGTCCAGGGTCCTTATGTCCCGCCCGTCCACTCGTATGGAACCGGCGTCGACGTCATAGAAGCGCATCAGCAGGTTCACCACCGTGGTCTTGCCGGCCCCCGTGGGTCCGACCAGCGCCACCGTCATGCCCTCCTTCGCGTCGATGTCCACGTCCTTCAGCACAGGGACACCCCTCTCGTAGGAGAAGTCGACGGAGTCGAACCTGACGTTGCCCTTGACAAGATCAGGCCTGTAGCCGGGCTCGCTTTCGGCATGCTCGTTCTTCTCATCCAGGACCTCGAAGACGCGCTCGGCCCCCGCTATCGCGGACTGGAGCTGGTTGTACTGGTTGGCGATCTCGTTTATGGGCCTTGCGAACTGCCTTGAGTAGTTGAGGAAGCTCGCTATGAGCCCCACGCTGACCTGGCCCTTCACCACCAGGATGCCGCCCGCTACCGAGACCAGGGCATAGCTTAGGTTGTTCACCATTATCATGACCCTGGGGACCATGCCCGAATAGATCTGCGCCAGAAGGCCGGACCTCCTCAGCTTCTCGCTTATCGTACCGAACTCGTCCTCCAGCGCCTTCTCGCGCCCGAAGGCCTTTACTACCTTCTGGCCCGATATGGTCTCCTCTATGAAGCCGTTCAGCTCCCCGAGGTCGCCGGCCTGCTTCGTGAAGTAGCGGCGCGTGCGCTTGGAGATCGCCCCCGTGAAGGCCACACTTATGGGTATGGCGGCGAGGCTCAGTAGCGTAAGCAGCGGGCTCAGCCACAACATCATGGCGAAAGAGCCTACCACGGACAGCACGCTCGTGAAGGCCTGCGTCACTCCCTGGGAAAGGGCTGCGTCGACGTTGTCGACGTCGTTGGCGAGCCTGCTCATCAGCTCCCCGTGCGGCCTTGCGTCGAAGTAGGAGACAGGCAGGGCCTGCACCTTGGCGAAGAGGTCCTTCCTGAGGCCGCGGACGGTCTTCTGGGAGACTTCCGTCATGTAATAGGTGGTGAGCCACGAGGCTCCCGCGCCAAGCAGGTATATCGCGGTGAGCATGGCGCCGATCCTTGCGATCCTGGTGAAGTCCACAGCGCCCTTGCCGCCCATCATAGCGTCTATGGCCCGGCCGATGAGATACGGGCCCACCAGGGATGAGGCCGAGCTGAGCACCGCGAGGAGGAACACCAGCCACAGAAGGGCCCGGTGCTTCCTCAGGTAGCCCCAGAGCCTTAATACCGTACCTCTGGTGTTTTTGGCCTTGGAGAACTCGCTGGTGAACCTCCTGCCGGGGCCGCCTCCGAAGCCTGGGCCGCGAACGACGCCCGGCCTTTGGAAGACGGGCGGGGGCACGGCGGACGGCCTGTCGTAGCCGGCCTTGCTGTAGGCTTCGACCGATATCGGGCCCTTCGCGCCTGACGGCGCGTTTTCCGTTCCTCTCGTCTTCTTCTCGTCCATCAGACAACCTCCGCGCCGAGCTGGGAGCGGACGATGTCCCTGTAGACTTCGCTGTCTTCCATCAGCCTGTGGTGCGTGCCTTCGGCTACTACCTGCCCGTCTTCGAGCACTATTATGTCGTCGGCGTCCATCACCGAGCTTATCCTCTGGGCTATGACGATGGTCGTCCTGCCCTTCATGTACTCCTTCAGGGCGGCCTGCAACCTCTCCTCGGTGCCCATGTCGATCGCGCTGGTGCTGTCGTCCAGCACCAGTATCCTGGGCTTCCTGACTAGGGCGCGCGCAATCGCGAGCCTTTGCTTCTGCCCTCCCGAGAGGTTGACGCCCTTCTGGCCCACCATAGTGTCATAGCCTTCCGGGAAGGATGCTATGAAATCGTGTGCCTGGGCGACCCTTGCGGCCTCAATTACCTCCTCGTCGGTCGCGTCGGCCTTGCCCCACCTTATGTTATCCCTTATGGTGCCAGTGAAGAGCACCGGGTCCTGCAGCACCATGCCCACTGAATCCCTTAGGGCCTTGAGGTCCATGTCGCGCACGTCGGTGCCGTCGACCAGCACCCTGCCTGCCGTCGGGTCGAAGAAGCGCGGAATGAGGTTCACCAGAGTGGACTTGCCCGATCCCGTGGCGCCCAATATGGCGAGCGTTTGGCCGGGAAAGGCGGTCACGTCGACACTTTTTAGCACCGGATCGCCCGATGCGCCCTCGTAGTTGAAGCTTACGTCTTTGAACTCCACCATGCCCTTAGACGGCACGCCGACCGGCGCTTTGGGGCTGTATATCGAAGCTTCGGCGTTCAGCACCTCCACCAGGCGGTCGGAGGATGCCTTCGCGCGGGATATGTTGACCGTAAGGAACGCCACCATCTGCAGGGCCATGAGTATCTGGGTGATGTAGTTCACGAAAGCCATCACCTCGCCGAGGCTCATCGACCCGACGTTTACTTTTACACCGCCGAACCACAGCACGGCGACGAGGCTTATGTTAAGGGCCGTCATCATCGCGGGCGTCGTTAGGTTGACCGTCCTTATCGCCCTTAGGGAGGCGCCCGACAGGCCCTCGTTGGCCTTGGCGAAGCGGGCCTTCTCGTAGTCGGACCTTACGAAGGCCTTCACCACCCTCGCGCCCGTGAGATTCTCCCTCATCACGCTGTTGAGCTTGTCTATCCTCTTCTGTACGACGGAGAACATCGGGAAGCTTCTGGCCATGATGAGCGCAAGGGCGACGCTTAAAAGCGGAAGGGATATCAGAAGGACCGAGGCGAGCCCCGCGTTTATGGAAAGCGCCATGATGATGCCGCCTATTGCAAGGAGAGGCGCTCGTACGAGCATCCTTAGGCTCAGCATGACGATGTGCTGTATCTGGGTAACGTCGTTGGTGAGGCGGGTAATCAACGATGCCGTCTTGAACCGGTCGAGCTCTGCGAACGAGAAGGACTGCACCTTCTCGAAGAGCCCGCCCCTTAGGTCCTTGCCGTAGTTCGCGGCGACCGTACAGGAGAGTATGGTGGCGCCCGTGCCGCCGATGAGCCCTATGAGGGCGATTCCTATCATGCCGGCCCCGGTGCGGTATACGTATGCCAGGTCGCGGTTGGCTATGCCGATGTCCACGATCCTGGCCATCATCTTAGGCTGTATCAGGTCGGCGGCGACTTCCAGCAGCATCAGCAGCGGTGCTGCCAGCGCCGCCAGCCTGTAGGGTCTCATATAGCCGAACAGTCTTTTCAAGCGGATCCTTCTTCCCGGCAGGCTAGGGCCCCTTAAGGGCTTCCGGGTCAGTCCCCGGAGGCCTTCTCGAGGTTGCCCCTCATAGTCGTCATCATCTTCCTGAGCGACGCTATGTCCTCGGCGCCCAGTCCGCTGATGGCGTCCTGTTCCACGGCCTCCACCGCGTTCATGACGGTGTCTTTGAGCGATCTGCCCTTTTCCGTGAGGTAGATCCTGAACACCCTGAGGTCCTTCGTGTCGGGGGTCTTCTCGATCAGGCCCGCCCTCTGGAGGCGTTTGAGCATAATCGTCACCGACGCCGGCCTCAGGTGCATCCTCTCGCCCAGCTGCTTCTGAGTGAGCCCGTTGTCCTTGAATATGGAGAACAGCATGGGGGCCTGGCCCGGATGTATGCCCTGGCCGGTCAGCAACTTGTCCATCCTCGCCCTCTTGGCGCGCATGAAGCCCGCGATGAGCGTGATTACGCTTTCTTCTTTACCCATATGTGCACCTCGCAAGAAAGTTTGACGTAGAACCAATAGAGATTATAAGCGAGGATGGTGTCCGTGTAAAAGGAAAACCGCCCTAAGGCGGTCTTCGTTCTATTATTGATACATGTATGGAATATCTCCGTACCTTTCCATTCCCCGTGCCCTTGTGCACAATATGTGCACACGCTGGAGGGGAATGAAAACGGGCGTCAGGACACCAGCCCAGTCTCGAACTGGCTGAGGTACAGCTCCGAGTAGAAGCCCTTCTGCTTGAGAAGCTCCTCGTGCGTCCCCTGTTCGACTATGTCGCCGTTGTCCATGACGAGTATCAGGTCGGCGTCCCTTATGGTCGAGAGCCTGTGGGCGATTATGAAGCTGGTCCTGCCGTGCATGAGGTTGTCCATCGCCCTTTGGATGAGCACTTCAGTCCTGGTGTCGACCGAGCTCGTCGCCTCGTCGAGTATGAGCACCTTCGGGTCCGCCAGGATCGCCCTCGCTATGGTGAGGAGCTGCTTCTCCCCCTGGGATATGTTGCTCGCCTCTTCGTTTAGCACCATGTTGTACCCGTC
>ERZ795059.473-NODE-473-length-52917-cov-24.708108_pt1 | contig 52917 bp, 22 predicted proteins | sample MGYA00375143_ERZ795059 | MGnify/ENA primary metagenome ERZ795059 (study PRJEB30188, sample SAMN05720168) | activated sludge metagenome | isolation source: Anaerobic digester | place: USA | collected 2015-01-07 ... | reverse complement strand
GCTTGTGTCACTTTTCAATTACAATCTTGTGGCAGTTTTCGATTACAATTTACAGTAAAATCAGAAATTGAAAAATATTACACAATGCATGATAATAATAAAGAAATATTAGGTTTTTTATGGGCAAGAGCTATTAAATGCCAAAATCCGAATTGCTTTGATGAACACGGAACGATAACTGAAATACCACTAATAAGACAATATTGGCTATCAAAGAAAAAAAATAAAAAGATAGCGTTATTTCCATATATAAAAAATAAAAAACTTTTTTTTAAGATAGTAGGAGATGGATATGAAAAAATGCCTAAAGATTTTAATCCTGATTTAGGAACAGTTTCACGTGCAGTGGCAACTTGTCCATTATGTGGTTCATCAATTTCTGCGCAAGATACACGAAAACTATTTCAGGATGGAAAATCAATAGAATCATTACTTGTAATTGTCTATAATCAAAATAATAAAAAAATGTATCGAATTGCATCCGAGCGTGACTTGGAGATATATAAATCATCAGAAAAATATTGTTATGAAAAAATATCGAAATTGTTAAATACTAATGGAATCAACCCGGTGCCAGACGAGCCATTGACAAGAGTACCATTAACTTTTGGAGTAATAAATGTTTGGGTTTATGGGTTGGATAAATGGGGAGATTTGTTTAATTATAGGCAAAAATTATCTTTAGTAGTTTTTTCTGAAAAGATTAGAAAAGCATATAAAGAAATGATTGATAAAGGTTATGATTTGTTATATGCAAAAGTTATTGTGACATATTTAGCATTAGCCTTGAGTAGACATTCAAGCTATAATGCCTCGTTGTGTTGGTGGGAGCCGTTGGGGGAAAGAAGTTTTAATGTATTTGGAAGGCAAGCTATTCCAATGGTTTTTGATTATTCTGAACAAAACCCGTTTGGAACATTAACAGGAAACTGGTTAAGTCAAATTGATATAACAAAAGACATTATTTCTCAATTAGAGCCGGATATGTTTAAAAATAAGGGGACTGTTGTTAATTCATCCGCAACATCCCTTCCTTTTGATAATGAATATTTCGATGCAATTTTTACAGATCCTCCTTATTATGATAATGTGCCATATTCATATCTTTCTGATTTTTTTTATGTTTGGTTAAAAAGAATTATAGGTGATTTGTATCCAGATTTATTTTCGACACCGTTGACACCTAAGAAAAATGAAATTGTTGCATATACAAATGGTCCAAGCGGTTGGGAAAACGGAAAAGAATACTTCGAAAAGATGTTAAAAGATTCATTCAAAGAAATATATAGATTGTTAAAAAAAAATGGAATTGCAATTATTGTATATGCATACAAAACAACAGAAGGATGGGAATCGGTAATAAACTCTTTACTTGATTCAAGATTGGTTGTTACTGCTGCTTGGCCGATAAGCACGGAAATGTCTACAAGGTTAAGAGCTAATGAAGCGGCGGCATTAGCTTCTTCTATATATATCATAGCAAGAAAAATAGAAACAACTCAAACAGGATTTTATGAGGAAATAAAAGATTGTTTAAAAAAAAATATGCATAAAAAACTCGATCGTCTTTGGGCAGAAGGAATCAGTGGAGCTGATTTCTTTATTGCTGCGATTGGTTCCGCAATTGAGATATTCGGCAAATATGAAAAAGTAATGGACTATGAAGGCAATGAAATTCGCGCCGCCCGTCTTTTGGAAGATGTCCAGAAACTCGCGACAGATTATGCGGTTCATCAGATTTTACATAACGGTTTTTCCGATGAAATTTCTGACCTTACTCGTTTTTATGTTTTATACCGTTGGAATTATGGTGTTGTAAAAATTCATTTTGACGAGGCAAGAAAACTTGCGGCAAGCTGTAGTATTGATATTACGCAGGAATGGGGACGACATAGTTTTATAGTCAAGGAAAAAGAATTTGTAAAAGTTCTTGGTCCGCAGGACAGAAATGTTAAAGACTTGAAAGATTCAGAAGATTTGATTGATGTTCTTCATTCTGTTTTGCTTCTTTGGGAAAAAGGAAAACGAGATCAAATACTCGAAATTTTGCAGAAAACTGATTTCGGTTCAAAAGAAGTTTTTTATCGCGTAGCGCAGGCTGTTTCCGAAACTTTGCCTACAGATAACAAAGAAAAAAAATTATTGGATGGATTTCTTGCAGGAAAAGAACGGCTTATAAAAGAAGCGCAGAATCAGAGACTAATATAAGAAAATTCAAAAAGGAGGATGCTGAAATGATTAGTCAGTTATCAATAAAGAATTTTAAATCAATAAGGAATTTGGAAATTGATTGTAAAAAAATCAATTTATTCATTGGTGAACCAAATACCGGTAAATCCAATATACTTGAAGCAATGGGGCTTTTAAGTTGGTGCTGCTATCTTAATAATATAAAGGGATATGTTCGCTTTCAGGGATTACAGAATTTATTTTATGATGACCTTGTTGACCGCGTTTTGCAAGTGAGCACTGCTCCTATCGGCGCTTGTATTAGTATAGAGTTGAAAAATAATCGATTTTTGGTTTCAAAACAGGCAGGAAAATCTAATCCCCATCCAGTTGCGCAATTTAATGACTATACAGGCAATGCTCTGTCTTCAAGTGCGTCGGCATCAGAACTTCAGTTCATAAAATTTTATCGTTTTGTTCGCAAAGAATCATTCCCAGGCCAGCCATCATCATTTTTGATGCCGCCTGACGGAAACAATATGTTTTCTGTTGTTAACGGAAGCCAGGATCACCGTGACCTTATGAAAGAATTTTTTAAAAAATATGATTTATCATTAGTCAGAAAACCGCAGGAAAATAAATTTGAAGTCCAGAAACAGGTTGGCGATGAAATAATAAATTATCCGTATGTCCTTACTTCAGATACATTACAGCGTATTATTTTTTATATGTTGGCAATGGAATCAAATAAAAATTCTACGCTTGTTTTTGAAGAACCTGAAGCGCACGCATTCCCCTATTATACAAAATTTTTAGGTGAGCGTATCGCTATGGATGAAACAAATCAATATTTCATTGCAACACATAATCCGTATTTGCTTATGGCGGTTCTTGAAAAAGCGCCTAAAGATTCGGTAAATATTTTTATTACATATTTTGATGAATTTCAGACAAAAGTAAGAAAAATTCAGGAAAGTGAAATGCCTGCTCTTGTTGATAGTGATCCATTTTTTAATTTGAATGCTTACTTTGAGGAGGCAGGCAAATGATTATTGTTGAATGTTTTGCTGATGAGTTTTTTGTTAAGTGTCTCGGTGTATCCCGAAAGAAAATTAAACATGAGGGCGGCAAAGGGAAAGTTCTTGGATTGGTGAAAAAACAGAATAAAGCTGCTGGACTTGTTGATGAAGATCCGGGTAGCATACAACCTGCGGAGATGAATAATTATATCCAGGTAGAATCTTCTGAAACTGCAAAATTATTTAGGCGTAACAATAACAATTCTCTTAAAGTTGTTCAGGTTACTCCATACTTGGAAGGATGGTTAATTTATCGCGCAAAACAAAATGGAATATCACCTAAAAATTATGATTTGCCTGATGATCCAAAAAAAATGCACAGCATTCCGAATATTGAAAAAAAGCCGAATTTTCAGGCATTTGTTAAAGAAATAGTTGAAAAGGATAGTGAAGTTCAGACTATAAAATCATGGATTGAGGAGGCTATTTAATGAATACGTTCCATACTGTAGCAATACCGCATAATGATATATTACAGGGAAGGCTGACTATAGACATCTTTGCTGCTGATCTTTGGGATGTTTACCATAATCAGGGACCTGAAGAATATAGAAATGCTGAAACGTTTTTTAATAAGACATATTTTACTGAAGGTCTTAAAGACTTGCTGAATGTTATCGAGAAAAGAGTTGTAGGCACTGGTGGCGATCCTGTTATCCAGTTACAAACTCCGTTTGGTGGCGGTAAAACACATTCCTTGATAGCGATGTATCACAAAGCCCGCGAATGGAATGCTAAATGTGTTGTTATGGTCGGCGAAAAAATGAAAACAGGCAGTAATGCGCAGCAGTTTGATACACTTTGGGGATTGATGGAAAAACAATTGACTGGAAAAATAAAAAATTTTAATTCACCTGTTCCTCCTGGTGGCGATCAAATAAAAGAACTTCTTGAAAAAAATTCACCAGCTCTTATCCTCATTGATGAATTAATTCCGTATCTTAACGTGGCTGATGCTGTTTCTGTCGAAAAATCCACCCTTACTACATTGACCCTTACTTTTATACAAAATCTTTCTAATGTAATAAGTTCGGTTAATAATGTTTCACTTGTATTTACTACAACGCCAAGTAATCCGTATAATCATACACAGCGAGGAGAAGACATCGTTCTTCAACTGCAGAATATTACAGGACGGCGTGAAATCATTAAAACTCCGGTTCAGGAAAATGAGATAACAAAAGTAATTAGGCGGCGATTATTTAGTGATTTAAAGGAAAAAGAAATCAAAAAAATTGTGTCTGAATTTATGACGTATATTGAGAATGAAGGTCTGCTTCCTCCTGGGATAGAACCGTCAGAGTATAGAAACAGGTTTATAGACGCATATCCATTTATGCCTGATGTCATAGATATATTATATCATCGATGGGGAAGTTTTACTTCATTTCAAAGAACTCGTGGTGTTTTAAGATTACTCGCGCTTGTTGTTTACGCATTGAAAGAAACCAATATTCCGTATATCAGTTTAGCTGATTTTTCTTTGAAAAATCAGGAAATTCGCCAGGAATTGTTAAAACATATTGGACCGGAATTTAACGCTGTGATAGCTGCTGATATTTCTGATTTTGATGCAGGTGCTAAAAAAGTAGATACATCTTTGGGAAATGCATATCAGGGACTAAATTTAGGTACTCGGTCAGCAACCGCAATATTTATGTATTCTTTTTCAGGCGGCTCTGAACAGGGTGTTACGGCAAGTGAAATTAAGCGTTCGGCAACTACTGTTTCGAATCCATCAAGTGTAATAGCTGAAGCAATAGATCAGTTGAGAAGTAAACTTTTCTATCTTCAAAATATTAGTGAAAAATATTTTTTCAGAAATCAGCCTAACTTGAATCGTATTGTTTTAACAAAGATGGATAATATTAAATCTGAAAAATTGATTGCTTTGGAACAAGAACTGTTGCGCGGTAGCATTAAAGGCGGATGTTTCAAAGTTTTTATTTGGGAAGAAAACTCGGCTAATGTATATGATTCTGAAGATTTAAAGCTAATTATTATGGCAAAGAAAAACAAAGATACAATTTCTGATATTCTTAAAAATAAAGGGAAAATGCCGCGAGTATACAGAAATATAGTTTTTTTCCTTTATCCTCTTGAATCAGAACGTGCAGTATTTGTATCATCTTTGAAAAAACAGATTGCGTATGAATTGATAGAGCAGGATACTAATTTAAGTTTAACACCTGATCAGAAAAAAGAAGTTAAAACTGAATTACAAAAAGCAAAGAAGGAAATCAAAGAATCATTGAGGCGTTTATATAGAATAATAGCTGTTCCTGATAAGGATGAACTTATAGAAATAGACCTTGGGATACCGACATATGGCGAAAATTTAGAATTAGATCGTGAAGCTTATAACAAGTTGCGTTCAGAAGGAAAAATTCTTGAAAGAATTGCCCCCTTGGTAATTCGAGAAAAATTTCTTACTGGGAAACAATATGTTTTAACTGAACAGTTGTATCAGTCATTTATAAAAACACCGGGTTCTACGCGAATAATAAATCAGAATGTAATTATTGACGGTATAGAAGAAGGCGTAAAAACAGGATTATTTGGCTTGGGTGAACTTAACGGTGATGAAGTAATATGCAGATATTTCAAACAAACAGCTACCGTTTCTCTATCTGGCAATGAAATAATAATTTCGGAACCAATTGCAAAAGAACAAAAAAAGAAGCAGGAATTATCAAGTCAGGAATCTCATGAAGAATCCTCAAACAACGATGAACATACAGAAAATGAATACACTGAAGTAAGCGATACGGATGATGATGATAATAATGAAGATGATACATTACAGAAAACCGAACTTAAAAAAAATGTTCGTTTGAAATTTAATGTCCCGCGTGGTCAGGTTGCGAATGTAATGGGAGTTATGAATCTCTTGCAATCTAAATTTAATAGTTTAGAAATTAAAATTACAGCGCTTAACGGTTCTATTACACAACAGGACTATGAAGATAAAATAATTGAAACTTTTCATCAGTTGGATATTGATTTCGAGGAGGAATAAAATTTCCAGGAACGTGTTTAGAGTTTAGTAAATGCAAATAGATTTTCATTACAATGTCGTATATATCTTATGTCGAACTATCGGCTACAATGAAACATTATCTCTGCGGATCGCTCGCGCATCGCAGTATGTAGATGATTCAACAGAACCAGGCAAAGTTCAGACACTTTCAAAAATAATCACAGCGCATAAAATGTTTGATCATTCAAATTTACGAATTGAAGACCAAATCAAAATTTGGTTGCCGTTTCATTTTCCGCCTGGCTTTCGTGGAAACAATCTGTTTGATAAATCCATTGTTCAGTCCGATTCGTTTTCTATAAGCAGGATGATGAGCAGTTTACAGGAAAAGCAAAATGAAAATTATTTTCCTGAATATCTCGGAATATTTCTGCATGTATTGGCTGACAGTTTTTCTCATCAAGGATTCAGTCCGTTCTTGAGCGATAGAAACGACCTTGAACTTATCAACGGTCATCCGCCGTTTAAATGGATCAGTTTCTTGCCAGATTGGCTGAAAAATTATGTTTATATGCTGATGAAGTTTTTACCGGTCGGTCATTTGACCGTCAACACAAATCCGGATTTACCATATAAACAATGGACTTATAAAACCGGTCGTATGATTGACGAAACTTTAATTGATAACACAAAACGCTTTGATGCTGCAGTCGATAAAGTCAAAGACATTTTAATCTTGAATCTTCCGGAAACATTCAACAATCAAAAATTTCAGCAACAAAATCCAATTCCTAAAATTAAAGAACTCTTAACAATCACTCAAAATGGAAACCCTTTGAAACGCCATAAAATTTGGCAACAGAAAATCTTAACCGGACATTTTGGTTTTCAACCCGAAACAGACATTACATATTCAGAACAACAGATTGAATCAAACACAGAATTTTTATTGAACTTTCACAGAGCAGCTGCAGACTACAAAAATTATTTTCATGCAAACATAACGAACGAACTTTTCAAATTAGGATTAGACGACAGGCTAAAAGGAGGAACCACAAATGCCTAAAAAAGAAAAGCAGGACAAACTTTCCGAAACACTCGGAAAAATTCTGCCTGCAAAACTTAACAAAGAAATTCTGAAGATCATCGAAAAGAAAGGAATCGAACTCAGCTCCGATCCTGAAATCATCTTCAAACCTGACATCAAATTTAAAGGCGGCAAAGTCGCCAGCGGCAAGATAACCTTTGAAATAAAGTTTTAACACGAACCCCTCAAAGTTTCCTGATTCCGGTTTAAGACCCCGATTTTTTCAAACTTCTCTCAAAAAAACATATAGCCGTTCTTTTTTTCTCCGACCTTATTTCAACTCAATTTTTTGCCGTTAAATCCTGAAATTTTGACTTAAAGTCAATTCCTTGCCTTTCGGCATAACAGAAACAAACATATATTCCAACCAGCTCCACCAACTAAAATCCAATGCCAACCACAGAGATTAAACGGCAAGAAAAACGCATATTTTTTGAAAATCAGCCAAAAAACTCATTTTTTGAGCCATTCTGATGAACGCAAATAGAGAGCTTTGAATTTTGAAATTGTATAAAAAGATGGGTGTGGACGGGGGATTCGAACCCCCTGCTCCATTTATCGCTTAACGGATTTCATTCTTTTTTTAGCCACATTATAACTTGGTGGTTTTCACCGCCATGGAACCACACAAATGGAGCCACCACAGAAACAATGCTTTTAATATTTAAGTTTATCATGATTTTTACCTCCTCAACTGAGTCGGTAAAACCACAGAATAATGCTATGGCTAAAGCCACAATGAAATCCAAACGAACGCAAAGTTTGTATTAAATATAACACAGAAAAAACTCAATGTCAAGAGATGCACCTAAAAAAAATAGAACACGGCGCTCCGGCATAAAGACCTTCCATCCCTCAATTCTTCGGACTTCGGCCTTTATGCCTCCGCTTTGCAAGCCACGCAAGAAAAACAACAATGTCCGCTCCGCCGAAAAATCAGAGCCGTTATTCTTCCGACCTCTGATTTTTCGGCTACGCTAAGCAAAGCAAGGAGAACTCCCTCCCTCCCTTCAGTCCAGAAAATTAAGCCAGTACCTGCCGTCTTTTGCGTGATGAGCCGGCTACGTCAGATATCACAGTGATATCTGAACATATCACGGCTCATCACACGGACGGCAGCAGAGGTCGGATATGCTTACATATCCGCTCAGCCTCCACGCTCCATCCAGACTGACACTCTGAAAAATTTTAAAGTTTCTGTGTCGTGTCGCCTGGCTTGGAGCGTTCCGGCTGGCCTTCGCTGCGCTCAGGACATACTGGCTTTTTTCTTTCCTTTCGGTCGGGAGGGAGTTGCTTCCCTGCGGTCAGCAAGTGGAAGTCGCTGCGCTCCATTGTCTTTAATCGCTCCGTTCCGCAGGAAAAGCCGTGTTTCAATCTTTGTGCCAGCATCCCTGCTGTCACATTTTTTGCTTACGCAAAAAAACAGATTTCAACACTAAAAATCACAGCTAAAAAATTCCATATTTTTCAGCAGTGATTTTTCTTTTTCAGCTTCACTCCGCTTTTAATACGCTACGCAGTTTCGCAGATAAACAGCCTCCGCTGGCGCTCCGGCAGATTATCTTTTTGCTCAACTACTCCGCTAAATCGGTATGCTTCGGCTTCGCTCGATAAACTGTTTCAGCTTTGCTTCAACAGATTATCTTACCGCTCCGCCTACGCATAAATTTATTTTATAGTTCGCTACGGCAGAAACCGTGTTGAAATTTTTGTGCCAGCATCCTTGCTGTCACATTTTTTGCTTACCTGCATATGCGTGTTCACGCACGCACGCAGGTGCAAAAAAACAAATATTCAACACTAAAAACACCGCAGAAAAAATTTCCTGATTTTTCAGCCGTGTTTTTTTCTGCCTTCGCTCACACCCTGCCCGCCGGAGCATAGCAAGGAGCAAAGCGCCCGCCGTCCCTTTCTGGGACTCCCTAAAATTCAAAAAAAGTATTGAATATTTTTTCGACAGGCCATTTTGATTGTGTCTCAAAAATCTCTGACAGTAAAGAATTTCTTTTAAAATTTTTTGTGAGCAGCCCAAAAGGGTATCCAAAAATTTTTAAAACAACCAGCCTCCAAAAATAAATTTTTTCCGGCTTATTCTTGACAGTTCAGATTTTTGAAAGAAAAATTTTTTTTGAGCCTGTCCGAAAAAATATATTATTGTTAGGTGGTTCTATCCTGAAAAAATCAAACTTCTTTCCGCAAATATTCAACCTGCCGCGCTTCGGCTTTCTGCCTTCGCTTGTCTACTCCTGCCGTCTGTTCTCGCTCCGCTGGACACCAGACTTTCAGGAGTATATAAAAAAATAAAAAAAAACTTGCAAATTTCTCTAAATTAAGGTAGTATTCAATAAAATAGATATTGAGAGGTAAAAAAAAAGACCGAAACTCGCCGTCGAAAAGTTAGTTCCGGTCTTTAAGAAAACAATATGAACCATAAAGATTCTGACAATAATAATACTCAAAATTCTGAAATTGTCAATTCAAAAAATTTGATAAGCAATCAGACGAAAACTCCGGAGAACGAACAACTCCGCCAATTCTTAATGTATTACGCTAATATGACGAAGCAGAAACGAGCAGTCATATTCTTTATGAAACGCACTACTTCGCCATCAGACCCGTCAAAAGAAAGTTTATTGCCGACACAAATAAACTTGGGCGCGCGTCGTGCTCTTGATCTTGAATACAACGGCGAAAACATTAAAAGTATAGGTTATAACAAAGGATTTGTTCTCTATTCAAAATTCATTACAAACAATATCTGTGAAAACATAATTCAGGAATCCGCTGATCCTGATAGAAAAATTGAAGTGTTTTTTTCAGTTCAGGAATTGAAGAAAAATGTACGCAAGGAAGACGATGTTCAAAACATAACAACCTTTCCATATTTTGATGATATTCCGTCATCTCTGATAAATCCGCAGCTTATATCAAATGACTTTAACCTGAGCGGCTTCCCGTTTCCTCTGCAGTGTGCTGTTGAAACCAGTCCGGGAAACCTTCAGCTTTTCTGGCTTCTGAAATATCCTCAGCCTGTCAAAAATGTTAATTATTGGAAACAGGTTTTGTCAGTTATGAAAATTGTCGGCAATCATATCTCAGGCCATGTTGATTCCGGTGGCAGTAATATAAATCAAATCTACCGCCTGCCGAATACTTATAACTATAAATCAAAATACTTTCCTCCTCCGCAAACGAAACTAATTCATTTTGATAAATCCAAAGCATTGGAATTCAGAGAAGTCTGGTCATGGTTGCTTACAAAATATATTGAAATCAAATACACTAATTTTTATAAGAAATATACGCCAATCATCAAGAGCATTACTGCAAATAACGATTATATGTTACTGGAAAATATCACTGGCGATTTTGAACATCAGGAATCATCCGATAAATCTCCGAGTGAACGCTCAATGTCTATCATAAAACGCCTGCAGGAAAAATATAATATTTCCGAAGACGAAACATACAATCTCTGGAAAGAAACTCCGAACGAAGAAAAGAGCAAAGGTCATCTGACTAAAAATCAGAAACAATACTTTGATCGGATGTGGAACAAGATAACTCCTTCAGAAAAGAAAATCAAACCTGTAAAAAAAGCAAATGAACTTTCAAAGCCGAACCGTGAACCGAGTATAATACAGGCAAGCGAAGTTCCGAAAATTTTCACTGGTCGGCAAAGAGAAGTTGTTTTTAAGGAAGGAAAGAGAACCATCACCCGATACAGCTCAAAAGGAATGAGCGAGAAAAAAGGGCAGCTTCTTTTATGGCTTATGGCTCAGGCAGTCAAAAACGAATTTACATTCAAAATGCCGACATCTGAGTTTTTTAAAAAGTTTGGTTTATCAGATAAGACATTTTGGGATTTTCAAAAGTCAGTGAAATTCTTTGCTATAAACGACACTAAGTTTGAAAGCTTGAGAAACTTTAAGTCAAAGACGTTGAGTATTATAGGAACTATAGAAAGGAATGAAGGATTCGTTCAAATATATCTCACTGAAGATTTTAAAAAGGTATATGAACAGGAAAAAGCAATGCGTAAGCTGCTTGATAGTGAGGTCATAAATTCTTTAGATCATCTTCAGGAACGATATGCTTTCAATATGCTTTTGCAGTTAAATTTTATCCTTTATGACAAGAAATACAATGGAAAAATTTCCTTATCTGACTTGGCTGAAAGAATAGATGTTAATATACAATCTAAAGCTGCTACGACAAGAAAGTTTGCGGAAAGAATAAGAAAAGCTTTAGACGAAATTATAAAACTTAAACTTTTGAATTTTTCGTATGAATATGATTCAAAACGGGGGGAATTTTCCTTCCATAAACATAAAGCATTACCGATATAGGTCATTACTTTTCGGTCACACTTTTATTACTTTTCGGTCAGGCAAAACAGGAGGTAATTTTTGTTAAAAAACACCGAGGTCATTACTTTTCGGTCACGCTTTCATTACTTTTCGGTCACGTTTTTCGAGATAAGATATTGAAAAATAAAAAGTTATTTTTTTTATCCGTGGCACGAAAGTATATTACTATATACAAGGGGGAAGGGATGGGGAGAAATTAAGAGATTTAAAGACATATATCCGCAGTTTTGCAGAATATTTCTTTTTTGCTTCTTTTTTCTTTGTGGATTGTCAAAAAACAGGGTATTTTTCAGGTCAAAAATGGTCGATTTTCGCTCAAAAGTGACACTTTTCAGACCAATTTTGAAAGGCTGCCCTAAAATAGAGGTCAAAAATGATAGAAGAATACATCAAAAAATATAAAATTAAGAAGAAAAGAATACCCCAGGTCATGGCTCTTTTTGACATAACAAAAGACCCGCGTCTATCAACTTTTATTGTCAATTCGACCAAATCAGAGCCCGAACTTGTAAACTACCTTCTGGATAGCTATAAAACGCGCTCACAGCAGTCTAAATTTAAAGACCCTGGCGCAATCATATACACAATGTTCCAAACCTTAAAAATGGATTATATCTCTCATAAAAAGGAAAGAGGTCAGGAAATCACAAAAGCAGAACTCGACCAGTTTATAAATCAGGGAGCTGTCATCGTAACTTTACAAAACCGCACCGGTGATACATTGGTTATTGAAGTTGTAAAAGACGACAGAGGCACAAAGTTTATTTATAAAGATACGATTCCCCCGTATCAGAAAAAATAAAATTTTTGGAGGTGGTTTCAAATGAAACTCAAACTTATATTATCTGTGGTTTTGATGCTTTGGATTATCCAGCCGCTGCTTGCTGATGATCCGGAACCTGAAACATTCAAACCCAAAGTATTCGGTTATGTCGAAGGCGGCGAACGCTGGGTCGAATCTTCCGAAGAAGACGACTATGAACAGGATATTGCGACAACAGAAACATATTACAAATACGACCTGAAAAAGATTGGCTTCAGTCAGAAACTCAGTAAAACAAGTTTCTTTTCACTTTCATATAAAGTGAACGACAAAGAATATGAAAATCTATCAGATACAGGACTGTCAAATAATACAAAAACTATTTTCGGATACATTCGCTTTCGCTTAAGCGAACCGCTGACCTTCAAACTTGAAGGAAACGTCAGAAAATCTTCGTATGATCTGACGGAATCAGACTTCAAAGAAAATGACTGGACATCAGGAGCAGTGTCTTTAATTTATCAGACCAAGAAAGAACCAGAAAAAAATTGGTTTTTCAATTCTAAAAAGCAGAGGTATCTTTTGAAGTTCGGATATAAAAGACATATATTTCCGAACAAAGCTGAAAATAACGCCAACACTTCGACCGTTCTTTTCAACTGGGATTATAAACATAACGATAAGCTGGTAATAAAAAGTAAATTCAGGGTTTACAATCGTGACTATGAAATTTCAGCCGGAAATCATTCTGACAGCTCTAAGCAGAGTTATCAGATCGGCGCTGAATATCAATTTTAAAATAATGTTTGAATTTTATTCAATGTAGTGTTAAAATAAATACTATAATAATTTTATGGAGGGTAATTAAATGGATACTGAAGAAGAAAATAAACTCACAGATAAAGAACAGCTTCGTATCCTTCAGGAATGGAAACGATATCTTGAGGAATTGGCTCCTAAATTGGAACCTTTTGCACAGATTATTTATACGCGTTTTTTTTGGTGGACAATAGGTCTCGGGAAAAAAGAATGTGAAGCGAGTTATGGCGATCTCTACAAATATTGTAATTTTAAAGCTCCGCAGACAATCAAAAATAATATTGATAAACTGATAAAAAAACGTTGTGTTAAATTATTGGATAGAGGTTTTGCCAAAAAGTCAAAATATCGTGTTTATTCCCCGTTGGAAATTTTGACGCCTGACAAGAACGATAATGACGAAGTGAAAAAACTTAGATCAAAAGGAGGCAAAAAGAATGTCAAAGGCAAAGCAACCAAAACCAAAGACAAGTAAGCCAAAAGTAAAAGACGCTGAACCTGTAACCCTTGAAGCCGTTAAAAAGGAACTCGACACGCTTCAAGCCGCATATCAGGAAATCAAACTTTTGCTTCAGCCGAAATACAGTTTTATCACTGTAACGACTTCAGATAACTCAAACGAAGTCCGTATCGTAAAAATTAAAGATATTCTTTTTGTAACAACTGAAGAAAACCGCCTAAAAATCGTTACTCTTGACGGAACCGAATTTTTTAATTTTGACAGCCTGGCCAATATGGATAAAAAGTTTGAAGGCCATCCGTTCTTTGTCCGCACGCATAAAAGCTATTTTGCTAATCTGCAGAATGTCGAAAGTATAAAAATGTCTGACTACGGCCGCACTCTCATTTACTCGGCAGGCAAAAAGAAAACCGAAGTTCCGGTAAGTTATACATACATAAAACCAATAAAGGATTTTTTTGATTTTTGATTATGACAGACAGCTTATTCGATACTGTAAAAAGTAAATTATTGATTCATACGAAAACCGAACTTGTTCCAGTTTCAATAACAGAAATTGCGTATATAAATTCGGAGAAAGACGGGTCATCCGTCTATCTGCTCAATGGAAGTATAATAAAATCAGTAAAACCCCTTCATTTCATAGAGAAGCAGCTCAAGGATTTTTCAAACTTCAAAAAATGTCATAAAAGTTACATTGTAAATCTTGATAATCTGTATTCATATAAAACAGTTCAGAAAGATGTTTATCTTGTTTTTAACATAGCAGGAAAACAAATTGATATTCCTTCATCAAGCGGACATGCGTCAAAAGTAAAAAAATATCTTGGCGTTCCAACATTAAAAAATATCTTTCCATATAACCGCGTAGAAAAAATTCTTAAACATGAACGGATAAAAATGTATGAAAAGGATTTGCGTTTCTTATCTAAAAAAGAACTGTTTGATGAGTTCGGCGCTTTGTCATCTGCCAATATGGTTAAACCTGTTTATGTTAAAAATATAATCTGGCAGCTTTATCATTGGATCAAACAAGGGAAATCACATCCGGTTGAAGGCAACATTCGAACCCTTTGGTATTCACACATAAAACCCGTCTTCTCCCGACTTGGAATATTGGACCAGGGCGATGATACAATTATCAATTCGGTATTAGTCGAATTGACTTATAAATATAATCTGTTCCAGTATGCGGATCTGGGACTTGCTGACGAGAATCGCCATAACTGGAAAATCGGCGACAAAAATCCTCATATTATTGTTTTCGCAGAAAAAGCCGGACATTTGAACACGCTCGAACTGATCAGCGAACAGGGAGGCGTTTCATATATTGCCCTCGGCGGTCAGCCGTCGCACCTGACAACCGAATATTTTACAACCGCACTGATGGAGAAAATCTCTTCATCTTCTTTTGTCGTTCCGGGCAAAGATACTGACTTTTACGAAAACCCGACTTATTATCTTTATTCAATAGTTGATTGGGACCCTGCCGGATATTTTATAAAACAAACATTCCTTCGTCAGCTTCAGGCAAAAGGAATCGAAAACATAAAAGTCGTCGATATGATAAACCCTGAAAATTTCAAACCTGAAGAACTCGACTTCATAAAATATAAACTCAAAACAACAGGTAACGAACTCAGCAAAAATAAAAATTGGGTAAAACAGACAGGCGGAGTAAAAGGCGAATCCTTCGGAATCGAAGCAGATGCAATGCCTCGCTTCGAACTCCGAAAACTCTTTTTTGAGAAAGCGGCAGAGCATTTTAAGGAGCTGCCTTCTTCTGCTCTCTCTATGATTTCGGATAAACAGATTTTAAAAAAACTTAAAAAACTAAACTTGATATCAGAGGAACCAGACCTTCAATATGTCTGATAAAATAGATTGACTGTCGATAATTTCGGCTTGTTAGGAGTGATGAAAAATGGATAAAACTTATTATACACGGTCTGAAGTTGAACAGATTTTAGGGGTTTCAGCCAGCACAGTTAAACGCCTTTTGAGTGTCGGAATCCTTGACGGTTGGCAGGAATCCGGACAAAGCGGGACCGGAAAAGTCTGGTGTGTAAGTATCGAAAGCGTTCAGAAATATGCCCGTGAAAATAACATAGAATTAACCGATTTTAGCTCGGTCGACAGTCGACCAAAATCGGATTCGGTCGACCGAAATGTGAGCGATAGTCGACAGTCGACAGTCGACCAAACCGTCGCCCAGCCGGTCGACAGTCGACCGAAAAAAAATAAAGATGCTGAAAATAAAGAAGTTAAACCCGTGGGCGACAGTCGCTCACAAACAAATTCGGTCGACCGGACCGTGAGCAATAGTCGACCGGACACATCCGCTCGGTCGACAGTCGACCGCGAACTCCAGGCTGAAATGGCTATCTTGAAAAAGGAACTTGAACTGACAAAAAAGCAGCTTGACACAGCAACAGAGGACTATCGGAAGGACAAAGATTTTCTTCAGCAGCAGATTGAAACCAAAGACACAATGATCAATCAGCAAAATCAAATTATCATGGCAACTCAAAAAAATATGAACGACATACTCCGTCATCACAACGAACTCCAGTTCAGCCATGCGAAGAAAGAAGAGCTTATCAAACAACTTGAATTCGACCGCTCAAAAACTGAATCTGCCGTCCGTGCCATCGCTAAACTCGAACGCATGATCGATGACGCTATAATGACCAAACGCCTCAAAGACGGCATCGAATTTTCAAAAGAACTTATGAAAGAAAAGAAAAAATAATTGGAATTTTAAATATGAAAAAAGGAGAATAAAATGGAAGAAGTAAAAGCGTTAAAAATAATCCAAAATGAACAAGAAATGTTAATATTTGGAATGCCAGCTGATATTTTGATGAAAATTGCTTATTTTAATCCAAGAGAAAAAGACAGAGAATCAGGAATCCAAAGAGGATATAATAAAGGAAGAAGTAAAGCTATTGCCGATTATATAGATAATGATGACAATGCTGTTTTATCAAATAATATAATAATAAATTTAAATTTGCGAGAGTTGAACTTGAGCATAAATGATGTATATGATGAAAAAAGTAAATTATTAAATATAAAAAAAATAATGGATAAATCTAATAAATTAAGAGATTGCCCTCAGGAGTTAAAAGGAAAAATTGCCTTTGTTATTGATGGACAACATAGGTTAAGAGCTTTTGAATTTGCAGAAAAAAAATCTTTTAATTTAATTATCACAGCATTAATTGATCTTTCTTTAGCTGAAGTCGCTGAAATTTTTGTTAAAATAAATTATTATCAGACTCCTGTTAATAAATCATTGGCTTTAGATTTACTAGGAATTTCTGAAAATATATTCCCCAAATATTATAAATTATACAAAATTATTAATAGACTTAATGATGAAATTGGCTCTCCGTTTTATGGTAAAGTAAAAATGTTAGGCATGGGAAAAGGCTTTGTTTCGCAAGCAAGTTTTATTACAGCGATAGAAAAATATAATCTTGAAAAAACCTTATTAAAAATAGGTGTTAATATAGACGATCTTTACGATATATTATGGAATTATTTTACCATGATTTCTAAGGTATTTAATGAGTTTTGGGGTGAAAAAAAATTTCTTTCAAAAACGATAGGAATAAGAGCTTTTATAAAATTATTGGGAGATATTCTAATACATTTTAATAAAAAAAGTTTAGAATTTTCTTCTGATGAATTGCAAAAACATTTTTCAAAAATTAAAAAAGAAACAATTAAAACTTTAAGTGAAGAAAGTCTTGGAGGAGAAAAAGGAGTTAATTCGCTATATGATAAATTAAAAAATGAATTAAACATAATATAATCGGGGGATTTTAGATGAAAAAAACATTAGTAATAAAAAAAGCAAAAGGAACATCATTAGATAAAGTCATAGGAGAGTTTATTAATGGCATAAAAAATGATGATGAGTTTAAAAAAGATTTGAATTATATAAAAGAAAAAGAGGAAGAGCTTAAAAAGTTTATAAAAGAAGGGAAAACTAAAGTATCTAAAAATAAAAATCAATTAGTGGTATTGCGTAAATGGAATTCCTATACTCCAGTATTGCCTCCTAAACGAGAGGATTATTCAAGTAAAGGTGGAGGATATTTTATAAGATTTGATAAAATAGGTATTGTTGTTGATCCGGGATATAATTTTATAGAAAATTTTTTAAAATCTGGATTTAAATTAGATGATATTGACTATATTTTTATCTCTCATGCGCATAATGATCATACTGTGGAATTAGAAGGAATTTTTTCTTTATTATATAAAAGAAATAAAGAAGAAAAAATTAAAAAAGTAAAAAAAGTGAATCTTTATATGAATTTAGGAGCATTTAAAAAGTTTTCTGGTTATTTTGATTTATCAAAACCGGATGAAAAATCTTTTATAGAAAATATTATAATTTTAAATAAACACCAAGTTGTAAGGTTGAATAATAAAATAGATGTATTTATTTGTCAAACGCAACATCATGAAATGATAACAAAAGAATATGCATTAGGTTTTGTTTTTTCTTTTACATTATCTAATAATGAAAAGCGTATTATTAAATTTACTTGTGATACAGGCTGGAATGACGAAATAGAAAAGAAAAATAAAGAAAAAGCAGAAGAATTTGGTTTTGATGCTATCGATATATTAGTGTCTCATATTGGCTCAATTAAAGAAAAAGAATTAAAATATGATGGAACAAAAAAAATGAATAAAAATAAAAATAGTTTTTATGAAAATCATTTGGGGCTAATAGGAACAGCAGCCTCTCTACATTTTTGGAGACCTAAAGTATTTTTAATATCTGAATTTGGAGAAGAAATGAATGCAATAAGAGATAAAATTGCAAAAAAAATTTTTGATTCATTTAAGATTCCTACCTTTGCTACGGATTTAAATTTTAAAATTGATTTTGAGTGCTTGGATGTTTTTTGTTTTAAAAACAAGAAATTCTATAATTATAAAGATATAGAAACTCGATATGATGGAAAAGAGCAATTATATTACCTGGAAAAAAATTCATTATCGGAAGTTGAAAGAAAAGAAAAATCTATTTTAGGAACAAGTATAAAACCTTTTTAATTATTATTTAAATGAAAATATTATTAATAGAACCAGATTATAAAAATAAGTATCCGCCACTTGGTTTAATGAAAATTTCAACTTTTCATAAACAAAGAGGAGATGAGGTTGTCTTTTGCAAAGGCAATAATAAAGAGCTAAAGCAAATAGTATGGGATCGAATATATATTTCGACCCTTTTTACATTTTATTGGAATAAAGTAATAAAAACAATAGAATACTATTATAAAAGTGTGAAAACTTCTAAAAATATTTTTTTAGGTGGCGTAATGGCTACTTTAAAAAAAGAAGAACTTCAAAAATGTTTCGATATTACTGTTGTTTCTGGACTACTAAATGAAAAAGGAAAAATAAGAATAGAAAACGATTATAAAATTGACAGTTTGGTTCCTGACTATTCAATTATAAATCAGCATGAAAATGAATTTTTGAATTATAAATATCCGATCGATAATGCTTATTTTGTTTATTCGACACGGGGATGTATTAGAAAATGTGAATTCTGTGCTGTTCCTATAATAGAAGGAGGATTTAAAAATGGAGTATCAATTTTAAAACAAGTAAATGATGTCAAAGAAACTTTTGGAGAAAGAAAGGATTTATTATTCTTAGATAATAATATTTTAGCTTCTAATGATTTCGAAAAAATAATTAATGAAATTAAACAAATAGGATATGAAAAAGGGGCTAAATATTCTTATATGAAAAATAATAAAAAATCCTATAAATTGAAATATGTGGATTTTAATCAAGGAATAGATGCAAGATTATTAACGAAAAATAAAATAAAATTGTTAAGCGAAATAGCAGTAAGTCCTTTAAGAATTGCATTTGATGATATAAAATTTCAAAAAGTATATATAGAAAAAGTTCGATTAGCCGCTGATTTTAATATTCCTATTTTATCAAATTATATACTTTTTAATTTTAAAGATACACCTCAAGATTTTTATCAAAGACTGAAAATAAATATTCGTTTAAATACAGAATTTGAATCGAAAAAATTTAAAACAAAAATTTGGTCTTTCCCAATGAAATTTTCGCCTATATTTGGAGATGAAAGTAAAAACAGAAAATATATTGGGAAAAATTGGAATAAAAAATATTTAAGAGGTATTCAATGTATTTTACTTGCCACTCATGGAGTTGTTGGTCCTAAAAAATTATTTTTTGAAGCTGCTTTTGGGAAAAGTTACAATGAATTTGAAAACATATTAATGCTTCCGGAAAAATATATAATTAATAGAAAAGAATATAGAACCGAATCACAAAATTTATTAAATAAAATATCAACATTACTTCCCAAGCAAAAAAAAGTTTTAATGGACTTTTTAAAAAAAAATGAATTTAGGAATATTAATAAAAAGAGTTTTGATTTAGAAATTTATGAAATATTAAAACATTATGAAGTCTAAAAGGAATTAAGAGTTATGTCTAAAAATGATTGGAAATTATATGAACAACAAATATACAATAAATTTTCTTCTGAATTTTCAGAATGTGAAATAATAAAAAATGATTATATTTTAGGTCAATTTAGTAAAGTAAATAGGCAAGTTGATATATCTATTAAAGGAATGTTTGCAGGACACAAGATATTAGGGATCGTGGAATGTAAATGCTTTAATAAAAAAGTCGATGTAAAAATAATAGATTCATTTATAGGATTTTTAGAAGATGTTAAGGCTAATGTTGGAGTTATAATTACTAATAAAGGATTCTCTAAAGCAGCAAATAATCGCGCTCAAGTTACGAATATAAGGTTAGACATAGTTGATTTTAACTATTTAGATGACTATGAATTTTCTATTGATTTATGTTCTATTTGTCAAGAAAGTTTAAATGAATATCAGATGCCCGGAGAAATTGTTTGGAACTCGTATTTTTCAAAATCAAATAAATCAGAAGATTTTGAAATGGGATCTTGTGATCGATGTAATAGTTTTCATGTAAAATGTAGAGAGTGCAATATAATCACTCCAGTATATGAAAGTGATTATGATACAGAAATGGAATGCGACGGTGGCTGTGGACAAAAGTTTAAGATAATAAATGAGCACATAGAGAAAGGAATGTATGAGCAAAAATTAGAATTAATATAATTCCTACTTTCATTAAAAAAGGAGGGCTATATGACTTGGATTATTGAATTTGAAGAAAATTTACATTTTTTATCAAATGGTGAAGATTCTTTTCCTGTTCAATTAGAAGATTTAGAGGAATTACATTGTGCTGAGAATATCGGAGATTTTCAAACAAGAATTTATAGTATTATGCATTCACCAATTTTACGAAAGAAATTAAAAAACGCATTAGATAAAGATTGTAGAGGTATAGATGTGCAGCTTAGAGAATTACAAAATGCTGTTAGAGAGCTATTTGATAGAGAAACATAATATTTAAAATAAAAAGAAAGAATGTCCGCTTTCATTAACAAAACGGACATGTCGGCGGCTTTATGCACTGATATTTTTACAAAAAAAGGAGATTTTAAAATATCTTGTCTGCGTTTTCAATCAAACCGGACAAAATATAAAAATGAATATATTTTTAACGAGGGAATTTGATGAAAAATGATATACTAAAAGTTGAGATTGTTCAAAATAAAATTTTAAATATTCGCGGTCAGGCGGTAATCCTTGACCGTGATTTAGCCGAACTTTATGGCGTAGAACCAAAATATTTAAATCGTCAAATGAAAAGAAATCAGGACTTTTTTCCTGAAGATTTTGTTTTTCAACTAACCCCAAAAGACATCAATGATTTGCGGTGCCAAAATGTCACCGCAAATATTTCATCTAAAAGCAGAACATTGCCTTATGCTTTCACCGAATACGGTGCAATACACATAGCGCATTTTTTGAAATCAGTCCAGGCCAATACAATGAGTATCTACATCACAAGAGCATTTGTGAAAATGCGCCAGACGCTGCAGTTAATGTCTTCAAATGCAACTAATCTTCAGGTGTTGCCCGAACTGCTGAAACAATATAATAAAATCATTGAAAAACTTGAAAAACAAGGTGAAACACTCGATAAACACGATAATCAGATAAAAGAGTTATCCCAATTGGTGGATTTTATAATAAAAAGCATGTTGCCTAATACACGGGAATTAAAAATTAAAGGATTTCAGTTGCCGGAGAAGAAATGAAAAAGAAAACTGACAATTCCCAAAAATACTTATTCGATGATGAAATAAAATCTTTGCTCGATTCTATCGAAAACATCGAAGATCGCGCGGCAATAGAATTCGGTCTTGAAACTGGTCTTCGCGCATCGGATATCGTCGGGATTATAACATCAAACATTGACTTTGAACATCAATACATAAAAGTTTGGGATGAAAAAAAAGATACATGGAGAACAGTCGTATTCCCTAAAACAACAGGCAACATTTTAAAAATGTATCTGAACGCGCGGAAGAAGAACGGGCAAAAACTTTTCCCATGCTCCGAAAAAACATTACAGCGTAAACTTCAGGACTATTGTCGCAAAGCAAACATTCGAACAATAAAAAAATCACAAACCGGAACATCAGTCGGCTGGCACTGGCTCCGACATACTTTTATTCGCCGTTCTCAAATGTTCGGTCGTGACATTAAACTTGTTCAGCAGAACACAGGCGACACAATAGAAACAATCCTGAAATATTACAGGGATTTATCAATAGAAGACCGTATAAAAGAGATGGAATCAAAACCAATTTATAACATAAGTAATGAATAATTCAGGAGGAGTTGTGGATAAAATAAAAAAAGGAAGTATCATTTCTGGTTCATATTGGCCGGAACCTGTAGAAGTTAAACTAATAGAACAGGCAGGCGATTATATACATCTTATAGGAGCCACTAAAAAATCACATACTCATATTGACCAGTTGATTCCTGCTCAGGATTTTGAAAAATTTTCTGTTGTTTCTATGTTGTCTTCTTGTTCTGAAGAACCATGGAAAGTATTCCTTGCTTTGGAATCAATCCGATATAAATTCGCTTCCTTATATGATCCGCTGCTTGCTATGAATACATCTAAAGTTGATCCTTTACCTCATCAGATTGAAGCAGTATACGGATATGTTTTGAGTTTGCCGCAAATTCGTTTTTTAATAGCAGATGATCCTGGTGCTGGTAAAACAATAATGGCTGGTCTTATCATAAAAGAACTGAAACTCCGTCATCTCGCTAAACGGATATTGATAGTTGCGCCAGGACATTTAAAAGACCAGTGGAGGCGCGAACTGGCTGAAAGATTTGAGGAAAAATTTATTGTTATTGAACGCGGGTTGCTCGATGCTCTTTACGGTGAAAATGTATGGCTTCGGGAAAATCAGGTTGTTACATCAGTGGACTTTTGTAAACGCGAAGATATTCTTCCTTCAATAATGGCTGCTCCATTTGATCTGATTATAGTTGATGAAGCGCATAAAATGAGCGCGTATAAATATGGAGAAAAAATTGAAAAAACTGCTCGTTATAAATTGGGCGAAGCATTATCGCAAAATGCGGAACACTTGCTGTTTTTAACCGCGACTCCGCATAAAGGTGATCCTGAAAATTTTCGTTTGTTCCTCGACCTTTTGAAACCTGGCTTTTTTGCTACTGCTGAAATGTTGCAGGATTCTATAAGCAATAAGGATAATCCGCTTTTTATAAGACGCGTTAAGGAAGATTTACAGGATTTTGATGGACGGCCTCTTTTCCTGCCTCGCCATGTAATAACAAAATCTTTTAATTTAGGGAGTCAGTCTCCTCGTGAAAAAGATTTGTATAATGATTTATCAAAATATGTAAATGAGCAATACAACATTGCATTGACTAAAAATAAGAAAAGAAATATTGCTTTTGCTCTTGTTATACTTCAGCGTCGTCTTGCTTCGAGTACCTATGCTCTTTTGAAATCTTTAGAACGCCGTATAAAAAGATTGCAGGAACTCCTTGAAGGTTCTGCTCAGCAGAAAAAACGCCAGACGGATTATAATTTTGATTTTGAAATAGTTGAGGATATGAGCGAAGAAGAACGCTGGCATGAAGAAGAATTTTGGGAAACGCTCAGTGTTGCTGAAAATAGAGAAGAACTGCAGGCAGAAATAAGGACATTAAATAAACTCATTGAACAGGCTAAAAATATTATTCAGACAGAAGAAGAAGCAAAATTAAGTGAGTTCAAACAGTCTCTTTTTGAACTTGCTGCTAAGTATCCGGATAGTAATGATAAAAAAATTCTTATATTTACTGAGTCAAAAGATACCTTGGAATATCTTGAAAGAAAAGTTCGCGAATGGGGATACAATACAAATACTATTCACGGCGGAATGAAACTCGACCAGCGTGTTACTGCTGAGAAAGTATTTAAAAATGAAACTCAGGTTTTAGTGGCTACTGAAGCTGCAGGCGAAGGTATTAACTTGCAGTTCTGTCATCTTATGATTAACTATGATATTCCATGGAATCCTAATCGGCTTGAACAGAGAATGGGGCGAATTCATCGTTACGGTCAGCAGAAAGAAGTTTTTATCTTTAACCTTGTTGCTGAAGATACGCGTGAAGGGAAAGTATTGAATAAACTGTTTAGAAAACTTGATGAGATTCGCCTTGCTCTTGGAACAGACAAAGTTTTTGATTGTCTCGGTGAAGTTTTATATGATCAGAATTTTTCACAGCTTCTGCTTGATGCTGCTGCTAATGCCAGAAATATTGACGAGATATTGGAAAATATAGAAATTACAGTTAATGAAGAATACATAAATCAGGTAAAAGAAAATTTGGGAGAAAGTTTGGCAACTCATTTTATCGACTATACCAGAATAAAGGAAATGGCCCAGAAAGCCCGTGAATATAAGCTGATTCCGGAATATACCGAAAGTTTTTTTATAAAAGCATTTTTGCGTGCTGGCGGAAAAGTAAAGGAGCTGTCTCCTGGAGTTTTATCTATAACATCTGTTCCTTACGATATTAGAAAAATTGCCAAAGGGGATCTTTTTGTAAAATCTTATGGAGAATTATTAAAATCATATCCTAAGGCTACTTTCGATAAAGATATAGCTTTTAAAAATCCGAATACTGAATTTATCTCTTTTGGACATACATTATTTGAATCAGTTATTTGTTGGGTTGACGAAAATTTTAACAATACAGTTGTTAATGGCGCTGAATTTATAGACCCTGACGGTATAATGAATGGTTACATAATTTATTATGAAGGAGAAATCAAGGACGGCAGTGGGAAAATAGCAGGTAAAAGATTGTTTAGTTTTTTTGTTGATGAAAATAATGTTAAACCCGTTTCTCCTGCTACAATTTGGGATTTTGAAGAATCAAATCGGGCGTGTGCGCAGAGTGTTGACACTGAAACTTTAAAAAATAGAGTTTTGAATGTCGTGGTAAAAGAACTTGAAAAGTATAAAGAAATAATTTCTGATGAACGTTCCAGGCAGGCAAATATAAAAGAAAAATATGGAGTCCGTTCATTGGAGTATTTGATTGTGAAACTTGACGGAGAACTGATCGAATTATTTAATCGTAAGGAGCAGGGCGAAAAAGTTGATATTGTCATTAGAAACAAACAGGAAAGAAAAAATGATTATGAACAAAATCTAATCGGATTAAGCGCTCTTATTGAAAAAGAAAAAAGTTTGACTATGAGTATGCCGAGGTTTGTGGGCTTGATTCGTGTTAGCCCTAAGGAAAATGTTAATCAGGCTATGCGATCAGATAAAGAAATTGAAATGATAGGAATGCGCGTTGCAGAAGAATATGAAAAGAGGAATGCACGGCAGCCGGAAGATGTATCTTTAGAAAATCTTGGGTTTGATATTCGTTCAACTGATGCCGCAGGTAATGTTAGATACATAGAAGTTAAAGCGCGCGCGCAATTGGGAGATGTGGCGTTGACTCAAAATGAATGGTTTAAAGCTAAAAGATTTAAAGAAGATTATTTTTTGTATGTTGTGCTGAATGCTTCCACTAATCCGGAACTTTTTATTATTCAAAATCCGGCTGACACGCTTAATCCTGAAGAACAAATTGAAGTTGTGCGTTACATAATTCCATATCAAAAAGTTAAAGAACAAGGAGAACAAAACTAATGATAGATGATAAACGTTTTATTGAAGAATCTTTTCCGGTAAGAGAAGTTAGTGAGGAATCGATAAAAGAAAAAAATGTGAGGAAAGGGCATATTTCGACTTTACATATTTGGTGGGCACGGCGCCCTTTGACTTCATCGAGAGCCACTAGTTATGCAGCTCTAATATCTGCTGTTAAAAATATAGAAGAGTGGAATAAAAAAAGACAATTTTTTTCTATCTTATCTAATTGGGAAAATTCAAAAAATAAAAAAATATTAGATCAAGCATATAACGATATTTTATTGAACAACAATGGTATTCCTCCAAAAGTTTTAGACCCTTTTGGAGGAGGGGGCACAATTCCGCTAGAATCTTTAAGACTTGGATGTGAGACATATAGTAATGACTACAACCCAGTTGCAGTTTTAATACAAAAATGTTTATTAGAGTATCCTCAAAAATATGGAATAAAAAGAGTACATAAAGACACTCAAGAATTTTTAGGTAGTCAGATAGAAGAAGAAAAAGAAGTTAATGTATTAGCTTTTGATATAGAAAAATGGGGTAAATGGGTTTGCGATGAAGTAAAATCAGAAATTGAAAAATATTACACAATGCATGATAATAATAAAGAAATATTAGGTTTTTTATGGGCAAGAGCTATTAAATGCCAAAATCCGAATTGCTTTGATGAACACGGAACGATAACTGAAATACCACTAATAAGACAATATTGGCTATCAAAGAAAAAAAATAAAAAGATAGCGTTATTTCCATATATAAAAAATAAAAAACTTTTTTTTAAGATAGTAGGAGATGGATATGAAAAAATGCCTAAAGATTTTAATCCTGATTTAGGAACAGTTTCACGTGCAGTGGCAACTTGTCCATTATGTGGTTCATCAATTTCTGCGCAAGATACACGAAAACTATTTCAGGATGGAAAATCAATAGAATCATTACTTGTAATTGTCTATAATCAAAATAATAAAAAAATGTATCGAATTGCATCCGAGCGTGACTTGGAGATATATAAATCATCAGAAAAATATTGTTATGAAAAAATATCGAAATTGTTAAATACTAATGGAATCAACCCGGTGCCAGACGAGCCATTGACAAGAGTACCATTAACTTTTGGAGTAATAAATGTTTGGGTTTATGGGTTGGATAAATGGGGAGATTTGTTTAATTATAGGCAAAAATTATCTTTAGTAGTTTTTTCTGAAAAGATTAGAAAAGCATATAAAGAAATGATTGATAAAGGTTATGATTTGTTATATGCAAAAGTTATTGTGACATATTTAGCATTAGCCTTGAGTAGACATTCAAGCTATAATGCCTCGTTGTGTTGGTGGGAGCCGTTGGGGGAAAGAAGTTTTAATGTATTTGGAAGGCAAGCTATTCCAATGGTTTTTGATTATTCTGAACAAAACCCGTTTGGAACATTAACAGGAAACTGGTTAAGTCAAATTGATATAACAAAAGACATTATTTCTCAATTAGAGCCGGATATGTTTAAAAATAAGGGGACTGTTGTTAATTCATCCGCAACATCCCTTCCTTTTGATAATGAATATTTCGATGCAATTTTTACAGATCCTCCTTATTATGATAATGTGCCATATTCATATCTTTCTGATTTTTTTTATGTTTGGTTAAAAAGAATTATAGGTGATTTGTATCCAGATTTATTTTCGACACCGTTGACACCTAAGAAAAATGAAATTGTTGCATATACAAATGGTCCAAGCGGTTGGGAAAACGGAAAAGAATACTTCGAAAAGATGTTAAAAGATTCATTCAAAGAAATATATAGATTGTTAAAAAAAAATGGAATTGCAATTATTGTATATGCATACAAAACAACAGAAGGATGGGAATCGGTAATAAACTCTTTACTTGATTCAAGATTGGTTGTTACTGCTGCTTGGCCGATAAGCACGGAAATGTCTACAAGGTTAAGAGCTAATGAAGCGGCGGCATTAGCTTCTTCTATATATATCATAGCAAGAAAAATAGAAACAACTCAAACAGGATTTTATGAGGAAATAAAAGATTGTTTAAAAAAAAATATGCATAAAAAACTCGATCGTCTTTGGGCAGAAGGAATCAGTGGAGCTGATTTCTTTATTGCTGCGATTGGTTCCGCAATTGAGATATTCGGCAAATATGAAAAAGTAATGGACTATGAAGGCAATGAAATTCGCGCCGCCCGTCTTTTGGAAGATGTCCAGAAACTCGCGACAGATTATGCGGTTCATCAGATTTTACATAACGGTTTTTCCGATGAAATTTCTGACCTTACTCGTTTTTATGTTTTATACCGTTGGAATTATGGTGTTGTAAAAATTCATTTTGACGAGGCAAGAAAACTTGCGGCAAGCTGTAGTATTGATATTACGCAGGAATGGGGACGACATAGTTTTATAGTCAAGGAAAAAGAATTTGTAAAAGTTCTTGGTCCGCAGGACAGAAATGTTAAAGACTTGAAAGATTCAGAAGATTTGATTGATGTTCTTCATTCTGTTTTGCTTCTTTGGGAAAAAGGAAAACGAGATCAAATACTCGAAATTTTGCAGAAAACTGATTTCGGTTCAAAAGAAGTTTTTTATCGCGTAGCGCAGGCTGTTTCCGAAACTTTGCCTACAGATAACAAAGAAAAAAAATTATTGGATGGATTTCTTGCAGGAAAAGAACGGCTTATAAAAGAAGCGCAGAATCAGAGACTAATATAAGAAAATTCAAAAAGGAGGATGCTGAAATGATTAGTCAGTTATCAATAAAGAATTTTAAATCAATAAGGAATTTGGAAATTGATTGTAAAAAAATCAATTTATTCATTGGTGAACCAAATACCGGTAAATCCAATATACTTGAAGCAATGGGGCTTTTAAGTTGGTGCTGCTATCTTAATAATATAAAGGGATATGTTCGCTTTCAGGGATTACAGAATTTATTTTATGATGACCTTGTTGACCGCGTTTTGCAAGTGAGCACTGCTCCTATCGGCGCTTGTATTAGTATAGAGTTGAAAAATAATCGATTTTTGGTTTCAAAACAGGCAGGAAAATCTAATCCCCATCCAGTTGCGCAATTTAATGACTATACAGGCAATGCTCTGTCTTCAAGTGCGTCGGCATCAGAACTTCAGTTCATAAAATTTTATCGTTTTGTTCGCAAAGAATCATTCCCAGGCCAGCCATCATCATTTTTGATGCCGCCTGACGGAAACAATATGTTTTCTGTTGTTAACGGAAGCCAGGATCACCGTGACCTTATGAAAGAATTTTTTAAAAAATATGATTTATCATTAGTCAGAAAACCGCAGGAAAATAAATTTGAAGTCCAGAAACAGGTTGGCGATGAAATAATAAATTATCCGTATGTCCTTACTTCAGATACATTACAGCGTATTATTTTTTATATGTTGGCAATGGAATCAAATAAAAATTCTACGCTTGTTTTTGAAGAACCTGAAGCGCACGCATTCCCCTATTATACAAAATTTTTAGGTGAGCGTATCGCTATGGATGAAACAAATCAATATTTCATTGCAACACATAATCCGTATTTGCTTATGGCGGTTCTTGAAAAAGCGCCTAAAGATTCGGTAAATATTTTTATTACATATTTTGATGAATTTCAGACAAAAGTAAGAAAAATTCAGGAAAGTGAAATGCCTGCTCTTGTTGATAGTGATCCATTTTTTAATTTGAATGCTTACTTTGAGGAGGCAGGCAAATGATTATTGTTGAATGTTTTGCTGATGAGTTTTTTGTTAAGTGTCTCGGTGTATCCCGAAAGAAAATTAAACATGAGGGCGGCAAAGGGAAAGTTCTTGGATTGGTGAAAAAACAGAATAAAGCTGCTGGACTTGTTGATGAAGATCCGGGTAGCATACAACCTGCGGAGATGAATAATTATATCCAGGTAGAATCTTCTGAAACTGCAAAATTATTTAGGCGTAACAATAACAATTCTCTTAAAGTTGTTCAGGTTACTCCATACTTGGAAGGATGGTTAATTTATCGCGCAAAACAAAATGGAATATCACCTAAAAATTATGATTTGCCTGATGATCCAAAAAAAATGCACAGCATTCCGAATATTGAAAAAAAGCCGAATTTTCAGGCATTTGTTAAAGAAATAGTTGAAAAGGATAGTGAAGTTCAGACTATAAAATCATGGATTGAGGAGGCTATTTAATGAATACGTTCCATACTGTAGCAATACCGCATAATGATATATTACAGGGAAGGCTGACTATAGACATCTTTGCTGCTGATCTTTGGGATGTTTACCATAATCAGGGACCTGAAGAATATAGAAATGCTGAAACGTTTTTTAATAAGACATATTTTACTGAAGGTCTTAAAGACTTGCTGAATGTTATCGAGAAAAGAGTTGTAGGCACTGGTGGCGATCCTGTTATCCAGTTACAAACTCCGTTTGGTGGCGGTAAAACACATTCCTTGATAGCGATGTATCACAAAGCCCGCGAATGGAATGCTAAATGTGTTGTTATGGTCGGCGAAAAAATGAAAACAGGCAGTAATGCGCAGCAGTTTGATACACTTTGGGGATTGATGGAAAAACAATTGACTGGAAAAATAAAAAATTTTAATTCACCTGTTCCTCCTGGTGGCGATCAAATAAAAGAACTTCTTGAAAAAAATTCACCAGCTCTTATCCTCATTGATGAATTAATTCCGTATCTTAACGTGGCTGATGCTGTTTCTGTCGAAAAATCCACCCTTACTACATTGACCCTTACTTTTATACAAAATCTTTCTAATGTAATAAGTTCGGTTAATAATGTTTCACTTGTATTTACTACAACGCCAAGTAATCCGTATAATCATACACAGCGAGGAGAAGACATCGTTCTTCAACTGCAGAATATTACAGGACGGCGTGAAATCATTAAAACTCCGGTTCAGGAAAATGAGATAACAAAAGTAATTAGGCGGCGATTATTTAGTGATTTAAAGGAAAAAGAAATCAAAAAAATTGTGTCTGAATTTATGACGTATATTGAGAATGAAGGTCTGCTTCCTCCTGGGATAGAACCGTCAGAGTATAGAAACAGGTTTATAGACGCATATCCATTTATGCCTGATGTCATAGATATATTATATCATCGATGGGGAAGTTTTACTTCATTTCAAAGAACTCGTGGTGTTTTAAGATTACTCGCGCTTGTTGTTTACGCATTGAAAGAAACCAATATTCCGTATATCAGTTTAGCTGATTTTTCTTTGAAAAATCAGGAAATTCGCCAGGAATTGTTAAAACATATTGGACCGGAATTTAACGCTGTGATAGCTGCTGATATTTCTGATTTTGATGCAGGTGCTAAAAAAGTAGATACATCTTTGGGAAATGCATATCAGGGACTAAATTTAGGTACTCGGTCAGCAACCGCAATATTTATGTATTCTTTTTCAGGCGGCTCTGAACAGGGTGTTACGGCAAGTGAAATTAAGCGTTCGGCAACTACTGTTTCGAATCCATCAAGTGTAATAGCTGAAGCAATAGATCAGTTGAGAAGTAAACTTTTCTATCTTCAAAATATTAGTGAAAAATATTTTTTCAGAAATCAGCCTAACTTGAATCGTATTGTTTTAACAAAGATGGATAATATTAAATCTGAAAAATTGATTGCTTTGGAACAAGAACTGTTGCGCGGTAGCATTAAAGGCGGATGTTTCAAAGTTTTTATTTGGGAAGAAAACTCGGCTAATGTATATGATTCTGAAGATTTAAAGCTAATTATTATGGCAAAGAAAAACAAAGATACAATTTCTGATATTCTTAAAAATAAAGGGAAAATGCCGCGAGTATACAGAAATATAGTTTTTTTCCTTTATCCTCTTGAATCAGAACGTGCAGTATTTGTATCATCTTTGAAAAAACAGATTGCGTATGAATTGATAGAGCAGGATACTAATTTAAGTTTAACACCTGATCAGAAAAAAGAAGTTAAAACTGAATTACAAAAAGCAAAGAAGGAAATCAAAGAATCATTGAGGCGTTTATATAGAATAATAGCTGTTCCTGATAAGGATGAACTTATAGAAATAGACCTTGGGATACCGACATATGGCGAAAATTTAGAATTAGATCGTGAAGCTTATAACAAGTTGCGTTCAGAAGGAAAAATTCTTGAAAGAATTGCCCCCTTGGTAATTCGAGAAAAATTTCTTACTGGGAAACAATATGTTTTAACTGAACAGTTGTATCAGTCATTTATAAAAACACCGGGTTCTACGCGAATAATAAATCAGAATGTAATTATTGACGGTATAGAAGAAGGCGTAAAAACAGGATTATTTGGCTTGGGTGAACTTAACGGTGATGAAGTAATATGCAGATATTTCAAACAAACAGCTACCGTTTCTCTATCTGGCAATGAAATAATAATTTCGGAACCAATTGCAAAAGAACAAAAAAAGAAGCAGGAATTATCAAGTCAGGAATCTCATGAAGAATCCTCAAACAACGATGAACATACAGAAAATGAATACACTGAAGTAAGCGATACGGATGATGATGATAATAATGAAGATGATACATTACAGAAAACCGAACTTAAAAAAAATGTTCGTTTGAAATTTAATGTCCCGCGTGGTCAGGTTGCGAATGTAATGGGAGTTATGAATCTCTTGCAATCTAAATTTAATAGTTTAGAAATTAAAATTACAGCGCTTAACGGTTCTATTACACAACAGGACTATGAAGATAAAATAATTGAAACTTTTCATCAGTTGGATATTGATTTCGAGGAGGAATAAAATTTCCAGGAACGTGTTTAGAGTTTAGTAAATGCAAATAGATTTTCATTACAATGTCGTATATATCTTATGTCGAACTATCGGCTACAATGAAACATTATCTCTGCGGATCGCTCGCGCATCGCAGTATGTAGATGATTCAACAGAACCAGGCAAAGTTCAGACACTTTCAAAAATAATCACAGCGCATAAAATGTTTGATCATTCAAATTTACGAATTGAAGACCAAATCAAAATTTGGTTGCCGTTTCATTTTCCGCCTGGCTTTCGTGGAAACAATCTGTTTGATAAATCCATTGTTCAGTCCGATTCGTTTTCTATAAGCAGGATGATGAGCAGTTTACAGGAAAAGCAAAATGAAAATTATTTTCCTGAATATCTCGGAATATTTCTGCATGTATTGGCTGACAGTTTTTCTCATCAAGGATTCAGTCCGTTCTTGAGCGATAGAAACGACCTTGAACTTATCAACGGTCATCCGCCGTTTAAATGGATCAGTTTCTTGCCAGATTGGCTGAAAAATTATGTTTATATGCTGATGAAGTTTTTACCGGTCGGTCATTTGACCGTCAACACAAATCCGGATTTACCATATAAACAATGGACTTATAAAACCGGTCGTATGATTGACGAAACTTTAATTGATAACACAAAACGCTTTGATGCTGCAGTCGATAAAGTCAAAGACATTTTAATCTTGAATCTTCCGGAAACATTCAACAATCAAAAATTTCAGCAACAAAATCCAATTCCTAAAATTAAAGAACTCTTAACAATCACTCAAAATGGAAACCCTTTGAAACGCCATAAAATTTGGCAACAGAAAATCTTAACCGGACATTTTGGTTTTCAACCCGAAACAGACATTACATATTCAGAACAACAGATTGAATCAAACACAGAATTTTTATTGAACTTTCACAGAGCAGCTGCAGACTACAAAAATTATTTTCATGCAAACATAACGAACGAACTTTTCAAATTAGGATTAGACGACAGGCTAAAAGGAGGAACCACAAATGCCTAAAAAAGAAAAGCAGGACAAACTTTCCGAAACACTCGGAAAAATTCTGCCTGCAAAACTTAACAAAGAAATTCTGAAGATCATCGAAAAGAAAGGAATCGAACTCAGCTCCGATCCTGAAATCATCTTCAAACCTGACATCAAATTTAAAGGCGGCAAAGTCGCCAGCGGCAAGATAACCTTTGAAATAAAGTTTTAACACGAACCCCTCAAAGTTTCCTGATTCCGGTTTAAGACCCCGATTTTTTCAAACTTCTCTCAAAAAAACATATAGCCGTTCTTTTTTTCTCCGACCTTATTTCAACTCAATTTTTTGCCGTTAAATCCTGAAATTTTGACTTAAAGTCAATTCCTTGCCTTTCGGCATAACAGAAACAAACATATATTCCAACCAGCTCCACCAACTAAAATCCAATGCCAACCACAGAGATTAAACGGCAAGAAAAACGCATATTTTTTGAAAATCAGCCAAAAAACTCATTTTTTGAGCCATTCTGATGAACGCAAATAGAGAGCTTTGAATTTTGAAATTGTATAAAAAGATGGGTGTGGACGGGGGATTCGAACCCCCTGCTCCATTTATCGCTTAACGGATTTCATTCTTTTTTTAGCCACATTATAACTTGGTGGTTTTCACCGCCATGGAACCACACAAATGGAGCCACCACAGAAACAATGCTTTTAATATTTAAGTTTATCATGATTTTTACCTCCTCAACTGAGTCGGTAAAACCACAGAATAATGCTATGGCTAAAGCCACAATGAAATCCAAACGAACGCAAAGTTTGTATTAAATATAACACAGAAAAAACTCAATGTCAAGAGATGCACCTAAAAAAAATAGAACACGGCGCTCCGGCATAAAGACCTTCCATCCCTCAATTCTTCGGACTTCGGCCTTTATGCCTCCGCTTTGCAAGCCACGCAAGAAAAACAACAATGTCCGCTCCGCCGAAAAATCAGAGCCGTTATTCTTCCGACCTCTGATTTTTCGGCTACGCTAAGCAAAGCAAGGAGAACTCCCTCCCTCCCTTCAGTCCAGAAAATTAAGCCAGTACCTGCCGTCTTTTGCGTGATGAGCCGGCTACGTCAGATATCACAGTGATATCTGAACATATCACGGCTCATCACACGGACGGCAGCAGAGGTCGGATATGCTTACATATCCGCTCAGCCTCCACGCTCCATCCAGACTGACACTCTGAAAAATTTTAAAGTTTCTGTGTCGTGTCGCCTGGCTTGGAGCGTTCCGGCTGGCCTTCGCTGCGCTCAGGACATACTGGCTTTTTTCTTTCCTTTCGGTCGGGAGGGAGTTGCTTCCCTGCGGTCAGCAAGTGGAAGTCGCTGCGCTCCATTGTCTTTAATCGCTCCGTTCCGCAGGAAAAGCCGTGTTTCAATCTTTGTGCCAGCATCCCTGCTGTCACATTTTTTGCTTACGCAAAAAAACAGATTTCAACACTAAAAATCACAGCTAAAAAATTCCATATTTTTCAGCAGTGATTTTTCTTTTTCAGCTTCACTCCGCTTTTAATACGCTACGCAGTTTCGCAGATAAACAGCCTCCGCTGGCGCTCCGGCAGATTATCTTTTTGCTCAACTACTCCGCTAAATCGGTATGCTTCGGCTTCGCTCGATAAACTGTTTCAGCTTTGCTTCAACAGATTATCTTACCGCTCCGCCTACGCATAAATTTATTTTATAGTTCGCTACGGCAGAAACCGTGTTGAAATTTTTGTGCCAGCATCCTTGCTGTCACATTTTTTGCTTACCTGCATATGCGTGTTCACGCACGCACGCAGGTGCAAAAAAACAAATATTCAACACTAAAAACACCGCAGAAAAAATTTCCTGATTTTTCAGCCGTGTTTTTTTCTGCCTTCGCTCACACCCTGCCCGCCGGAGCATAGCAAGGAGCAAAGCGCCCGCCGTCCCTTTCTGGGACTCCCTAAAATTCAAAAAAAGTATTGAATATTTTTTCGACAGGCCATTTTGATTGTGTCTCAAAAATCTCTGACAGTAAAGAATTTCTTTTAAAATTTTTTGTGAGCAGCCCAAAAGGGTATCCAAAAATTTTTAAAACAACCAGCCTCCAAAAATAAATTTTTTCCGGCTTATTCTTGACAGTTCAGATTTTTGAAAGAAAAATTTTTTTTGAGCCTGTCCGAAAAAATATATTATTGTTAGGTGGTTCTATCCTGAAAAAATCAAACTTCTTTCCGCAAATATTCAACCTGCCGCGCTTCGGCTTTCTGCCTTCGCTTGTCTACTCCTGCCGTCTGTTCTCGCTCCGCTGGACACCAGACTTTCAGGAGTATATAAAAAAATAAAAAAAAACTTGCAAATTTCTCTAAATTAAGGTAGTATTCAATAAAATAGATATTGAGAGGTAAAAAAAAAGACCGAAACTCGCCGTCGAAAAGTTAGTTCCGGTCTTTAAGAAAACAATATGAACCATAAAGATTCTGACAATAATAATACTCAAAATTCTGAAATTGTCAATTCAAAAAATTTGATAAGCAATCAGACGAAAACTCCGGAGAACGAACAACTCCGCCAATTCTTAATGTATTACGCTAATATGACGAAGCAGAAACGAGCAGTCATATTCTTTATGAAACGCACTACTTCGCCATCAGACCCGTCAAAAGAAAGTTTATTGCCGACACAAATAAACTTGGGCGCGCGTCGTGCTCTTGATCTTGAATACAACGGCGAAAACATTAAAAGTATAGGTTATAACAAAGGATTTGTTCTCTATTCAAAATTCATTACAAACAATATCTGTGAAAACATAATTCAGGAATCCGCTGATCCTGATAGAAAAATTGAAGTGTTTTTTTCAGTTCAGGAATTGAAGAAAAATGTACGCAAGGAAGACGATGTTCAAAACATAACAACCTTTCCATATTTTGATGATATTCCGTCATCTCTGATAAATCCGCAGCTTATATCAAATGACTTTAACCTGAGCGGCTTCCCGTTTCCTCTGCAGTGTGCTGTTGAAACCAGTCCGGGAAACCTTCAGCTTTTCTGGCTTCTGAAATATCCTCAGCCTGTCAAAAATGTTAATTATTGGAAACAGGTTTTGTCAGTTATGAAAATTGTCGGCAATCATATCTCAGGCCATGTTGATTCCGGTGGCAGTAATATAAATCAAATCTACCGCCTGCCGAATACTTATAACTATAAATCAAAATACTTTCCTCCTCCGCAAACGAAACTAATTCATTTTGATAAATCCAAAGCATTGGAATTCAGAGAAGTCTGGTCATGGTTGCTTACAAAATATATTGAAATCAAATACACTAATTTTTATAAGAAATATACGCCAATCATCAAGAGCATTACTGCAAATAACGATTATATGTTACTGGAAAATATCACTGGCGATTTTGAACATCAGGAATCATCCGATAAATCTCCGAGTGAACGCTCAATGTCTATCATAAAACGCCTGCAGGAAAAATATAATATTTCCGAAGACGAAACATACAATCTCTGGAAAGAAACTCCGAACGAAGAAAAGAGCAAAGGTCATCTGACTAAAAATCAGAAACAATACTTTGATCGGATGTGGAACAAGATAACTCCTTCAGAAAAGAAAATCAAACCTGTAAAAAAAGCAAATGAACTTTCAAAGCCGAACCGTGAACCGAGTATAATACAGGCAAGCGAAGTTCCGAAAATTTTCACTGGTCGGCAAAGAGAAGTTGTTTTTAAGGAAGGAAAGAGAACCATCACCCGATACAGCTCAAAAGGAATGAGCGAGAAAAAAGGGCAGCTTCTTTTATGGCTTATGGCTCAGGCAGTCAAAAACGAATTTACATTCAAAATGCCGACATCTGAGTTTTTTAAAAAGTTTGGTTTATCAGATAAGACATTTTGGGATTTTCAAAAGTCAGTGAAATTCTTTGCTATAAACGACACTAAGTTTGAAAGCTTGAGAAACTTTAAGTCAAAGACGTTGAGTATTATAGGAACTATAGAAAGGAATGAAGGATTCGTTCAAATATATCTCACTGAAGATTTTAAAAAGGTATATGAACAGGAAAAAGCAATGCGTAAGCTGCTTGATAGTGAGGTCATAAATTCTTTAGATCATCTTCAGGAACGATATGCTTTCAATATGCTTTTGCAGTTAAATTTTATCCTTTATGACAAGAAATACAATGGAAAAATTTCCTTATCTGACTTGGCTGAAAGAATAGATGTTAATATACAATCTAAAGCTGCTACGACAAGAAAGTTTGCGGAAAGAATAAGAAAAGCTTTAGACGAAATTATAAAACTTAAACTTTTGAATTTTTCGTATGAATATGATTCAAAACGGGGGGAATTTTCCTTCCATAAACATAAAGCATTACCGATATAGGTCATTACTTTTCGGTCACACTTTTATTACTTTTCGGTCAGGCAAAACAGGAGGTAATTTTTGTTAAAAAACACCGAGGTCATTACTTTTCGGTCACGCTTTCATTACTTTTCGGTCACGTTTTTCGAGATAAGATATTGAAAAATAAAAAGTTATTTTTTTTATCCGTGGCACGAAAGTATATTACTATATACAAGGGGGAAGGGATGGGGAGAAATTAAGAGATTTAAAGACATATATCCGCAGTTTTGCAGAATATTTCTTTTTTGCTTCTTTTTTCTTTGTGGATTGTCAAAAAACAGGGTATTTTTCAGGTCAAAAATGGTCGATTTTCGCTCAAAAGTGACACTTTTCAGACCAATTTTGAAAGGCTGCCCTAAAATAGAGGTCAAAAATGATAGAAGAATACATCAAAAAATATAAAATTAAGAAGAAAAGAATACCCCAGGTCATGGCTCTTTTTGACATAACAAAAGACCCGCGTCTATCAACTTTTATTGTCAATTCGACCAAATCAGAGCCCGAACTTGTAAACTACCTTCTGGATAGCTATAAAACGCGCTCACAGCAGTCTAAATTTAAAGACCCTGGCGCAATCATATACACAATGTTCCAAACCTTAAAAATGGATTATATCTCTCATAAAAAGGAAAGAGGTCAGGAAATCACAAAAGCAGAACTCGACCAGTTTATAAATCAGGGAGCTGTCATCGTAACTTTACAAAACCGCACCGGTGATACATTGGTTATTGAAGTTGTAAAAGACGACAGAGGCACAAAGTTTATTTATAAAGATACGATTCCCCCGTATCAGAAAAAATAAAATTTTTGGAGGTGGTTTCAAATGAAACTCAAACTTATATTATCTGTGGTTTTGATGCTTTGGATTATCCAGCCGCTGCTTGCTGATGATCCGGAACCTGAAACATTCAAACCCAAAGTATTCGGTTATGTCGAAGGCGGCGAACGCTGGGTCGAATCTTCCGAAGAAGACGACTATGAACAGGATATTGCGACAACAGAAACATATTACAAATACGACCTGAAAAAGATTGGCTTCAGTCAGAAACTCAGTAAAACAAGTTTCTTTTCACTTTCATATAAAGTGAACGACAAAGAATATGAAAATCTATCAGATACAGGACTGTCAAATAATACAAAAACTATTTTCGGATACATTCGCTTTCGCTTAAGCGAACCGCTGACCTTCAAACTTGAAGGAAACGTCAGAAAATCTTCGTATGATCTGACGGAATCAGACTTCAAAGAAAATGACTGGACATCAGGAGCAGTGTCTTTAATTTATCAGACCAAGAAAGAACCAGAAAAAAATTGGTTTTTCAATTCTAAAAAGCAGAGGTATCTTTTGAAGTTCGGATATAAAAGACATATATTTCCGAACAAAGCTGAAAATAACGCCAACACTTCGACCGTTCTTTTCAACTGGGATTATAAACATAACGATAAGCTGGTAATAAAAAGTAAATTCAGGGTTTACAATCGTGACTATGAAATTTCAGCCGGAAATCATTCTGACAGCTCTAAGCAGAGTTATCAGATCGGCGCTGAATATCAATTTTAAAATAATGTTTGAATTTTATTCAATGTAGTGTTAAAATAAATACTATAATAATTTTATGGAGGGTAATTAAATGGATACTGAAGAAGAAAATAAACTCACAGATAAAGAACAGCTTCGTATCCTTCAGGAATGGAAACGATATCTTGAGGAATTGGCTCCTAAATTGGAACCTTTTGCACAGATTATTTATACGCGTTTTTTTTGGTGGACAATAGGTCTCGGGAAAAAAGAATGTGAAGCGAGTTATGGCGATCTCTACAAATATTGTAATTTTAAAGCTCCGCAGACAATCAAAAATAATATTGATAAACTGATAAAAAAACGTTGTGTTAAATTATTGGATAGAGGTTTTGCCAAAAAGTCAAAATATCGTGTTTATTCCCCGTTGGAAATTTTGACGCCTGACAAGAACGATAATGACGAAGTGAAAAAACTTAGATCAAAAGGAGGCAAAAAGAATGTCAAAGGCAAAGCAACCAAAACCAAAGACAAGTAAGCCAAAAGTAAAAGACGCTGAACCTGTAACCCTTGAAGCCGTTAAAAAGGAACTCGACACGCTTCAAGCCGCATATCAGGAAATCAAACTTTTGCTTCAGCCGAAATACAGTTTTATCACTGTAACGACTTCAGATAACTCAAACGAAGTCCGTATCGTAAAAATTAAAGATATTCTTTTTGTAACAACTGAAGAAAACCGCCTAAAAATCGTTACTCTTGACGGAACCGAATTTTTTAATTTTGACAGCCTGGCCAATATGGATAAAAAGTTTGAAGGCCATCCGTTCTTTGTCCGCACGCATAAAAGCTATTTTGCTAATCTGCAGAATGTCGAAAGTATAAAAATGTCTGACTACGGCCGCACTCTCATTTACTCGGCAGGCAAAAAGAAAACCGAAGTTCCGGTAAGTTATACATACATAAAACCAATAAAGGATTTTTTTGATTTTTGATTATGACAGACAGCTTATTCGATACTGTAAAAAGTAAATTATTGATTCATACGAAAACCGAACTTGTTCCAGTTTCAATAACAGAAATTGCGTATATAAATTCGGAGAAAGACGGGTCATCCGTCTATCTGCTCAATGGAAGTATAATAAAATCAGTAAAACCCCTTCATTTCATAGAGAAGCAGCTCAAGGATTTTTCAAACTTCAAAAAATGTCATAAAAGTTACATTGTAAATCTTGATAATCTGTATTCATATAAAACAGTTCAGAAAGATGTTTATCTTGTTTTTAACATAGCAGGAAAACAAATTGATATTCCTTCATCAAGCGGACATGCGTCAAAAGTAAAAAAATATCTTGGCGTTCCAACATTAAAAAATATCTTTCCATATAACCGCGTAGAAAAAATTCTTAAACATGAACGGATAAAAATGTATGAAAAGGATTTGCGTTTCTTATCTAAAAAAGAACTGTTTGATGAGTTCGGCGCTTTGTCATCTGCCAATATGGTTAAACCTGTTTATGTTAAAAATATAATCTGGCAGCTTTATCATTGGATCAAACAAGGGAAATCACATCCGGTTGAAGGCAACATTCGAACCCTTTGGTATTCACACATAAAACCCGTCTTCTCCCGACTTGGAATATTGGACCAGGGCGATGATACAATTATCAATTCGGTATTAGTCGAATTGACTTATAAATATAATCTGTTCCAGTATGCGGATCTGGGACTTGCTGACGAGAATCGCCATAACTGGAAAATCGGCGACAAAAATCCTCATATTATTGTTTTCGCAGAAAAAGCCGGACATTTGAACACGCTCGAACTGATCAGCGAACAGGGAGGCGTTTCATATATTGCCCTCGGCGGTCAGCCGTCGCACCTGACAACCGAATATTTTACAACCGCACTGATGGAGAAAATCTCTTCATCTTCTTTTGTCGTTCCGGGCAAAGATACTGACTTTTACGAAAACCCGACTTATTATCTTTATTCAATAGTTGATTGGGACCCTGCCGGATATTTTATAAAACAAACATTCCTTCGTCAGCTTCAGGCAAAAGGAATCGAAAACATAAAAGTCGTCGATATGATAAACCCTGAAAATTTCAAACCTGAAGAACTCGACTTCATAAAATATAAACTCAAAACAACAGGTAACGAACTCAGCAAAAATAAAAATTGGGTAAAACAGACAGGCGGAGTAAAAGGCGAATCCTTCGGAATCGAAGCAGATGCAATGCCTCGCTTCGAACTCCGAAAACTCTTTTTTGAGAAAGCGGCAGAGCATTTTAAGGAGCTGCCTTCTTCTGCTCTCTCTATGATTTCGGATAAACAGATTTTAAAAAAACTTAAAAAACTAAACTTGATATCAGAGGAACCAGACCTTCAATATGTCTGATAAAATAGATTGACTGTCGATAATTTCGGCTTGTTAGGAGTGATGAAAAATGGATAAAACTTATTATACACGGTCTGAAGTTGAACAGATTTTAGGGGTTTCAGCCAGCACAGTTAAACGCCTTTTGAGTGTCGGAATCCTTGACGGTTGGCAGGAATCCGGACAAAGCGGGACCGGAAAAGTCTGGTGTGTAAGTATCGAAAGCGTTCAGAAATATGCCCGTGAAAATAACATAGAATTAACCGATTTTAGCTCGGTCGACAGTCGACCAAAATCGGATTCGGTCGACCGAAATGTGAGCGATAGTCGACAGTCGACAGTCGACCAAACCGTCGCCCAGCCGGTCGACAGTCGACCGAAAAAAAATAAAGATGCTGAAAATAAAGAAGTTAAACCCGTGGGCGACAGTCGCTCACAAACAAATTCGGTCGACCGGACCGTGAGCAATAGTCGACCGGACACATCCGCTCGGTCGACAGTCGACCGCGAACTCCAGGCTGAAATGGCTATCTTGAAAAAGGAACTTGAACTGACAAAAAAGCAGCTTGACACAGCAACAGAGGACTATCGGAAGGACAAAGATTTTCTTCAGCAGCAGATTGAAACCAAAGACACAATGATCAATCAGCAAAATCAAATTATCATGGCAACTCAAAAAAATATGAACGACATACTCCGTCATCACAACGAACTCCAGTTCAGCCATGCGAAGAAAGAAGAGCTTATCAAACAACTTGAATTCGACCGCTCAAAAACTGAATCTGCCGTCCGTGCCATCGCTAAACTCGAACGCATGATCGATGACGCTATAATGACCAAACGCCTCAAAGACGGCATCGAATTTTCAAAAGAACTTATGAAAGAAAAGAAAAAATAATTGGAATTTTAAATATGAAAAAAGGAGAATAAAATGGAAGAAGTAAAAGCGTTAAAAATAATCCAAAATGAACAAGAAATGTTAATATTTGGAATGCCAGCTGATATTTTGATGAAAATTGCTTATTTTAATCCAAGAGAAAAAGACAGAGAATCAGGAATCCAAAGAGGATATAATAAAGGAAGAAGTAAAGCTATTGCCGATTATATAGATAATGATGACAATGCTGTTTTATCAAATAATATAATAATAAATTTAAATTTGCGAGAGTTGAACTTGAGCATAAATGATGTATATGATGAAAAAAGTAAATTATTAAATATAAAAAAAATAATGGATAAATCTAATAAATTAAGAGATTGCCCTCAGGAGTTAAAAGGAAAAATTGCCTTTGTTATTGATGGACAACATAGGTTAAGAGCTTTTGAATTTGCAGAAAAAAAATCTTTTAATTTAATTATCACAGCATTAATTGATCTTTCTTTAGCTGAAGTCGCTGAAATTTTTGTTAAAATAAATTATTATCAGACTCCTGTTAATAAATCATTGGCTTTAGATTTACTAGGAATTTCTGAAAATATATTCCCCAAATATTATAAATTATACAAAATTATTAATAGACTTAATGATGAAATTGGCTCTCCGTTTTATGGTAAAGTAAAAATGTTAGGCATGGGAAAAGGCTTTGTTTCGCAAGCAAGTTTTATTACAGCGATAGAAAAATATAATCTTGAAAAAACCTTATTAAAAATAGGTGTTAATATAGACGATCTTTACGATATATTATGGAATTATTTTACCATGATTTCTAAGGTATTTAATGAGTTTTGGGGTGAAAAAAAATTTCTTTCAAAAACGATAGGAATAAGAGCTTTTATAAAATTATTGGGAGATATTCTAATACATTTTAATAAAAAAAGTTTAGAATTTTCTTCTGATGAATTGCAAAAACATTTTTCAAAAATTAAAAAAGAAACAATTAAAACTTTAAGTGAAGAAAGTCTTGGAGGAGAAAAAGGAGTTAATTCGCTATATGATAAATTAAAAAATGAATTAAACATAATATAATCGGGGGATTTTAGATGAAAAAAACATTAGTAATAAAAAAAGCAAAAGGAACATCATTAGATAAAGTCATAGGAGAGTTTATTAATGGCATAAAAAATGATGATGAGTTTAAAAAAGATTTGAATTATATAAAAGAAAAAGAGGAAGAGCTTAAAAAGTTTATAAAAGAAGGGAAAACTAAAGTATCTAAAAATAAAAATCAATTAGTGGTATTGCGTAAATGGAATTCCTATACTCCAGTATTGCCTCCTAAACGAGAGGATTATTCAAGTAAAGGTGGAGGATATTTTATAAGATTTGATAAAATAGGTATTGTTGTTGATCCGGGATATAATTTTATAGAAAATTTTTTAAAATCTGGATTTAAATTAGATGATATTGACTATATTTTTATCTCTCATGCGCATAATGATCATACTGTGGAATTAGAAGGAATTTTTTCTTTATTATATAAAAGAAATAAAGAAGAAAAAATTAAAAAAGTAAAAAAAGTGAATCTTTATATGAATTTAGGAGCATTTAAAAAGTTTTCTGGTTATTTTGATTTATCAAAACCGGATGAAAAATCTTTTATAGAAAATATTATAATTTTAAATAAACACCAAGTTGTAAGGTTGAATAATAAAATAGATGTATTTATTTGTCAAACGCAACATCATGAAATGATAACAAAAGAATATGCATTAGGTTTTGTTTTTTCTTTTACATTATCTAATAATGAAAAGCGTATTATTAAATTTACTTGTGATACAGGCTGGAATGACGAAATAGAAAAGAAAAATAAAGAAAAAGCAGAAGAATTTGGTTTTGATGCTATCGATATATTAGTGTCTCATATTGGCTCAATTAAAGAAAAAGAATTAAAATATGATGGAACAAAAAAAATGAATAAAAATAAAAATAGTTTTTATGAAAATCATTTGGGGCTAATAGGAACAGCAGCCTCTCTACATTTTTGGAGACCTAAAGTATTTTTAATATCTGAATTTGGAGAAGAAATGAATGCAATAAGAGATAAAATTGCAAAAAAAATTTTTGATTCATTTAAGATTCCTACCTTTGCTACGGATTTAAATTTTAAAATTGATTTTGAGTGCTTGGATGTTTTTTGTTTTAAAAACAAGAAATTCTATAATTATAAAGATATAGAAACTCGATATGATGGAAAAGAGCAATTATATTACCTGGAAAAAAATTCATTATCGGAAGTTGAAAGAAAAGAAAAATCTATTTTAGGAACAAGTATAAAACCTTTTTAATTATTATTTAAATGAAAATATTATTAATAGAACCAGATTATAAAAATAAGTATCCGCCACTTGGTTTAATGAAAATTTCAACTTTTCATAAACAAAGAGGAGATGAGGTTGTCTTTTGCAAAGGCAATAATAAAGAGCTAAAGCAAATAGTATGGGATCGAATATATATTTCGACCCTTTTTACATTTTATTGGAATAAAGTAATAAAAACAATAGAATACTATTATAAAAGTGTGAAAACTTCTAAAAATATTTTTTTAGGTGGCGTAATGGCTACTTTAAAAAAAGAAGAACTTCAAAAATGTTTCGATATTACTGTTGTTTCTGGACTACTAAATGAAAAAGGAAAAATAAGAATAGAAAACGATTATAAAATTGACAGTTTGGTTCCTGACTATTCAATTATAAATCAGCATGAAAATGAATTTTTGAATTATAAATATCCGATCGATAATGCTTATTTTGTTTATTCGACACGGGGATGTATTAGAAAATGTGAATTCTGTGCTGTTCCTATAATAGAAGGAGGATTTAAAAATGGAGTATCAATTTTAAAACAAGTAAATGATGTCAAAGAAACTTTTGGAGAAAGAAAGGATTTATTATTCTTAGATAATAATATTTTAGCTTCTAATGATTTCGAAAAAATAATTAATGAAATTAAACAAATAGGATATGAAAAAGGGGCTAAATATTCTTATATGAAAAATAATAAAAAATCCTATAAATTGAAATATGTGGATTTTAATCAAGGAATAGATGCAAGATTATTAACGAAAAATAAAATAAAATTGTTAAGCGAAATAGCAGTAAGTCCTTTAAGAATTGCATTTGATGATATAAAATTTCAAAAAGTATATATAGAAAAAGTTCGATTAGCCGCTGATTTTAATATTCCTATTTTATCAAATTATATACTTTTTAATTTTAAAGATACACCTCAAGATTTTTATCAAAGACTGAAAATAAATATTCGTTTAAATACAGAATTTGAATCGAAAAAATTTAAAACAAAAATTTGGTCTTTCCCAATGAAATTTTCGCCTATATTTGGAGATGAAAGTAAAAACAGAAAATATATTGGGAAAAATTGGAATAAAAAATATTTAAGAGGTATTCAATGTATTTTACTTGCCACTCATGGAGTTGTTGGTCCTAAAAAATTATTTTTTGAAGCTGCTTTTGGGAAAAGTTACAATGAATTTGAAAACATATTAATGCTTCCGGAAAAATATATAATTAATAGAAAAGAATATAGAACCGAATCACAAAATTTATTAAATAAAATATCAACATTACTTCCCAAGCAAAAAAAAGTTTTAATGGACTTTTTAAAAAAAAATGAATTTAGGAATATTAATAAAAAGAGTTTTGATTTAGAAATTTATGAAATATTAAAACATTATGAAGTCTAAAAGGAATTAAGAGTTATGTCTAAAAATGATTGGAAATTATATGAACAACAAATATACAATAAATTTTCTTCTGAATTTTCAGAATGTGAAATAATAAAAAATGATTATATTTTAGGTCAATTTAGTAAAGTAAATAGGCAAGTTGATATATCTATTAAAGGAATGTTTGCAGGACACAAGATATTAGGGATCGTGGAATGTAAATGCTTTAATAAAAAAGTCGATGTAAAAATAATAGATTCATTTATAGGATTTTTAGAAGATGTTAAGGCTAATGTTGGAGTTATAATTACTAATAAAGGATTCTCTAAAGCAGCAAATAATCGCGCTCAAGTTACGAATATAAGGTTAGACATAGTTGATTTTAACTATTTAGATGACTATGAATTTTCTATTGATTTATGTTCTATTTGTCAAGAAAGTTTAAATGAATATCAGATGCCCGGAGAAATTGTTTGGAACTCGTATTTTTCAAAATCAAATAAATCAGAAGATTTTGAAATGGGATCTTGTGATCGATGTAATAGTTTTCATGTAAAATGTAGAGAGTGCAATATAATCACTCCAGTATATGAAAGTGATTATGATACAGAAATGGAATGCGACGGTGGCTGTGGACAAAAGTTTAAGATAATAAATGAGCACATAGAGAAAGGAATGTATGAGCAAAAATTAGAATTAATATAATTCCTACTTTCATTAAAAAAGGAGGGCTATATGACTTGGATTATTGAATTTGAAGAAAATTTACATTTTTTATCAAATGGTGAAGATTCTTTTCCTGTTCAATTAGAAGATTTAGAGGAATTACATTGTGCTGAGAATATCGGAGATTTTCAAACAAGAATTTATAGTATTATGCATTCACCAATTTTACGAAAGAAATTAAAAAACGCATTAGATAAAGATTGTAGAGGTATAGATGTGCAGCTTAGAGAATTACAAAATGCTGTTAGAGAGCTATTTGATAGAGAAACATAATATTTAAAATAAAAAGAAAGAATGTCCGCTTTCATTAACAAAACGGACATGTCGGCGGCTTTATGCACTGATATTTTTACAAAAAAAGGAGATTTTAAAATATCTTGTCTGCGTTTTCAATCAAACCGGACAAAATATAAAAATGAATATATTTTTAACGAGGGAATTTGATGAAAAATGATATACTAAAAGTTGAGATTGTTCAAAATAAAATTTTAAATATTCGCGGTCAGGCGGTAATCCTTGACCGTGATTTAGCCGAACTTTATGGCGTAGAACCAAAATATTTAAATCGTCAAATGAAAAGAAATCAGGACTTTTTTCCTGAAGATTTTGTTTTTCAACTAACCCCAAAAGACATCAATGATTTGCGGTGCCAAAATGTCACCGCAAATATTTCATCTAAAAGCAGAACATTGCCTTATGCTTTCACCGAATACGGTGCAATACACATAGCGCATTTTTTGAAATCAGTCCAGGCCAATACAATGAGTATCTACATCACAAGAGCATTTGTGAAAATGCGCCAGACGCTGCAGTTAATGTCTTCAAATGCAACTAATCTTCAGGTGTTGCCCGAACTGCTGAAACAATATAATAAAATCATTGAAAAACTTGAAAAACAAGGTGAAACACTCGATAAACACGATAATCAGATAAAAGAGTTATCCCAATTGGTGGATTTTATAATAAAAAGCATGTTGCCTAATACACGGGAATTAAAAATTAAAGGATTTCAGTTGCCGGAGAAGAAATGAAAAAGAAAACTGACAATTCCCAAAAATACTTATTCGATGATGAAATAAAATCTTTGCTCGATTCTATCGAAAACATCGAAGATCGCGCGGCAATAGAATTCGGTCTTGAAACTGGTCTTCGCGCATCGGATATCGTCGGGATTATAACATCAAACATTGACTTTGAACATCAATACATAAAAGTTTGGGATGAAAAAAAAGATACATGGAGAACAGTCGTATTCCCTAAAACAACAGGCAACATTTTAAAAATGTATCTGAACGCGCGGAAGAAGAACGGGCAAAAACTTTTCCCATGCTCCGAAAAAACATTACAGCGTAAACTTCAGGACTATTGTCGCAAAGCAAACATTCGAACAATAAAAAAATCACAAACCGGAACATCAGTCGGCTGGCACTGGCTCCGACATACTTTTATTCGCCGTTCTCAAATGTTCGGTCGTGACATTAAACTTGTTCAGCAGAACACAGGCGACACAATAGAAACAATCCTGAAATATTACAGGGATTTATCAATAGAAGACCGTATAAAAGAGATGGAATCAAAACCAATTTATAACATAAGTAATGAATAATTCAGGAGGAGTTGTGGATAAAATAAAAAAAGGAAGTATCATTTCTGGTTCATATTGGCCGGAACCTGTAGAAGTTAAACTAATAGAACAGGCAGGCGATTATATACATCTTATAGGAGCCACTAAAAAATCACATACTCATATTGACCAGTTGATTCCTGCTCAGGATTTTGAAAAATTTTCTGTTGTTTCTATGTTGTCTTCTTGTTCTGAAGAACCATGGAAAGTATTCCTTGCTTTGGAATCAATCCGATATAAATTCGCTTCCTTATATGATCCGCTGCTTGCTATGAATACATCTAAAGTTGATCCTTTACCTCATCAGATTGAAGCAGTATACGGATATGTTTTGAGTTTGCCGCAAATTCGTTTTTTAATAGCAGATGATCCTGGTGCTGGTAAAACAATAATGGCTGGTCTTATCATAAAAGAACTGAAACTCCGTCATCTCGCTAAACGGATATTGATAGTTGCGCCAGGACATTTAAAAGACCAGTGGAGGCGCGAACTGGCTGAAAGATTTGAGGAAAAATTTATTGTTATTGAACGCGGGTTGCTCGATGCTCTTTACGGTGAAAATGTATGGCTTCGGGAAAATCAGGTTGTTACATCAGTGGACTTTTGTAAACGCGAAGATATTCTTCCTTCAATAATGGCTGCTCCATTTGATCTGATTATAGTTGATGAAGCGCATAAAATGAGCGCGTATAAATATGGAGAAAAAATTGAAAAAACTGCTCGTTATAAATTGGGCGAAGCATTATCGCAAAATGCGGAACACTTGCTGTTTTTAACCGCGACTCCGCATAAAGGTGATCCTGAAAATTTTCGTTTGTTCCTCGACCTTTTGAAACCTGGCTTTTTTGCTACTGCTGAAATGTTGCAGGATTCTATAAGCAATAAGGATAATCCGCTTTTTATAAGACGCGTTAAGGAAGATTTACAGGATTTTGATGGACGGCCTCTTTTCCTGCCTCGCCATGTAATAACAAAATCTTTTAATTTAGGGAGTCAGTCTCCTCGTGAAAAAGATTTGTATAATGATTTATCAAAATATGTAAATGAGCAATACAACATTGCATTGACTAAAAATAAGAAAAGAAATATTGCTTTTGCTCTTGTTATACTTCAGCGTCGTCTTGCTTCGAGTACCTATGCTCTTTTGAAATCTTTAGAACGCCGTATAAAAAGATTGCAGGAACTCCTTGAAGGTTCTGCTCAGCAGAAAAAACGCCAGACGGATTATAATTTTGATTTTGAAATAGTTGAGGATATGAGCGAAGAAGAACGCTGGCATGAAGAAGAATTTTGGGAAACGCTCAGTGTTGCTGAAAATAGAGAAGAACTGCAGGCAGAAATAAGGACATTAAATAAACTCATTGAACAGGCTAAAAATATTATTCAGACAGAAGAAGAAGCAAAATTAAGTGAGTTCAAACAGTCTCTTTTTGAACTTGCTGCTAAGTATCCGGATAGTAATGATAAAAAAATTCTTATATTTACTGAGTCAAAAGATACCTTGGAATATCTTGAAAGAAAAGTTCGCGAATGGGGATACAATACAAATACTATTCACGGCGGAATGAAACTCGACCAGCGTGTTACTGCTGAGAAAGTATTTAAAAATGAAACTCAGGTTTTAGTGGCTACTGAAGCTGCAGGCGAAGGTATTAACTTGCAGTTCTGTCATCTTATGATTAACTATGATATTCCATGGAATCCTAATCGGCTTGAACAGAGAATGGGGCGAATTCATCGTTACGGTCAGCAGAAAGAAGTTTTTATCTTTAACCTTGTTGCTGAAGATACGCGTGAAGGGAAAGTATTGAATAAACTGTTTAGAAAACTTGATGAGATTCGCCTTGCTCTTGGAACAGACAAAGTTTTTGATTGTCTCGGTGAAGTTTTATATGATCAGAATTTTTCACAGCTTCTGCTTGATGCTGCTGCTAATGCCAGAAATATTGACGAGATATTGGAAAATATAGAAATTACAGTTAATGAAGAATACATAAATCAGGTAAAAGAAAATTTGGGAGAAAGTTTGGCAACTCATTTTATCGACTATACCAGAATAAAGGAAATGGCCCAGAAAGCCCGTGAATATAAGCTGATTCCGGAATATACCGAAAGTTTTTTTATAAAAGCATTTTTGCGTGCTGGCGGAAAAGTAAAGGAGCTGTCTCCTGGAGTTTTATCTATAACATCTGTTCCTTACGATATTAGAAAAATTGCCAAAGGGGATCTTTTTGTAAAATCTTATGGAGAATTATTAAAATCATATCCTAAGGCTACTTTCGATAAAGATATAGCTTTTAAAAATCCGAATACTGAATTTATCTCTTTTGGACATACATTATTTGAATCAGTTATTTGTTGGGTTGACGAAAATTTTAACAATACAGTTGTTAATGGCGCTGAATTTATAGACCCTGACGGTATAATGAATGGTTACATAATTTATTATGAAGGAGAAATCAAGGACGGCAGTGGGAAAATAGCAGGTAAAAGATTGTTTAGTTTTTTTGTTGATGAAAATAATGTTAAACCCGTTTCTCCTGCTACAATTTGGGATTTTGAAGAATCAAATCGGGCGTGTGCGCAGAGTGTTGACACTGAAACTTTAAAAAATAGAGTTTTGAATGTCGTGGTAAAAGAACTTGAAAAGTATAAAGAAATAATTTCTGATGAACGTTCCAGGCAGGCAAATATAAAAGAAAAATATGGAGTCCGTTCATTGGAGTATTTGATTGTGAAACTTGACGGAGAACTGATCGAATTATTTAATCGTAAGGAGCAGGGCGAAAAAGTTGATATTGTCATTAGAAACAAACAGGAAAGAAAAAATGATTATGAACAAAATCTAATCGGATTAAGCGCTCTTATTGAAAAAGAAAAAAGTTTGACTATGAGTATGCCGAGGTTTGTGGGCTTGATTCGTGTTAGCCCTAAGGAAAATGTTAATCAGGCTATGCGATCAGATAAAGAAATTGAAATGATAGGAATGCGCGTTGCAGAAGAATATGAAAAGAGGAATGCACGGCAGCCGGAAGATGTATCTTTAGAAAATCTTGGGTTTGATATTCGTTCAACTGATGCCGCAGGTAATGTTAGATACATAGAAGTTAAAGCGCGCGCGCAATTGGGAGATGTGGCGTTGACTCAAAATGAATGGTTTAAAGCTAAAAGATTTAAAGAAGATTATTTTTTGTATGTTGTGCTGAATGCTTCCACTAATCCGGAACTTTTTATTATTCAAAATCCGGCTGACACGCTTAATCCTGAAGAACAAATTGAAGTTGTGCGTTACATAATTCCATATCAAAAAGTTAAAGAACAAGGAGAACAAAACTAATGATAGATGATAAACGTTTTATTGAAGAATCTTTTCCGGTAAGAGAAGTTAGTGAGGAATCGATAAAAGAAAAAAATGTGAGGAAAGGGCATATTTCGACTTTACATATTTGGTGGGCACGGCGCCCTTTGACTTCATCGAGAGCCACTAGTTATGCAGCTCTAATATCTGCTGTTAAAAATATAGAAGAGTGGAATAAAAAAAGACAATTTTTTTCTATCTTATCTAATTGGGAAAATTCAAAAAATAAAAAAATATTAGATCAAGCATATAACGATATTTTATTGAACAACAATGGTATTCCTCCAAAAGTTTTAGACCCTTTTGGAGGAGGGGGCACAATTCCGCTAGAATCTTTAAGACTTGGATGTGAGACATATAGTAATGACTACAACCCAGTTGCAGTTTTAATACAAAAATGTTTATTAGAGTATCCTCAAAAATATGGAATAAAAAGAGTACATAAAGACACTCAAGAATTTTTAGGTAGTCAGATAGAAGAAGAAAAAGAAGTTAATGTATTAGCTTTTGATATAGAAAAATGGGGTAAATGGGTTTGCGATGAAGTAAAATGTAAATTGTAATTGAAAACTGCCACAAGATTGTAGCCGAAAATTGCCACACG
>ERZ795059.472-NODE-472-length-53029-cov-11.564182_pt1 | contig 53029 bp, 37 predicted proteins | sample MGYA00375143_ERZ795059 | MGnify/ENA primary metagenome ERZ795059 (study PRJEB30188, sample SAMN05720168) | activated sludge metagenome | isolation source: Anaerobic digester | place: USA | collected 2015-01-07 ... | reverse complement strand
CCTCATTCGTTAACTTGTATTTTATCGTATAAAACCAAATCTGCAACACCCTGCTAAGCGGCACAGGCAGATTCAACATCCACGACAAGTCGGGACAAGCAGATTCTCACAGAGCAGGAAAATAGAAAGGCTGAGATTGAGAAAAGCTATTTGTAGGCTTCTTTTCGGTGCTTTATCCTGAAAATATTTACTAATCTAAGTTTATCATTAATTTCGAATAGTATTCTGTATTTTCCGCTTCGGATTCTATACCCCTCCCGGTTTGTTAGTTTTTGGATTCCTATTGGCCTGGGATCTCGGGATAATTGCATCAGACGGGGAATGATTTTCTTTATCTCAGAAACCGGAAACTTATCGAGATCTTTTTGTGCTGCGGGCTTGATCTTAATTTGATAATCCACGCTTGGCCAGATATTGATCTATTGTTAAACTCTTTCCTTTTTCTTTCTTTGCTTTTTCAAGATCGGAAATATCCTCAAGTAGTTCCAGAGCATCTGTTAGCGCAGGGCTTTTCTTTAATTGCGCCCATTTTTCCGTGGTGATTCGTATATTCTTTTTTGATTTCGTAATCATGTTATTATTCCTAGTAGATATTTATACAAAGATAATGAAAATTGAGATTACATCATAAGCAATTAATGAGTTAATGAAATTGATTTTTGGTGAGGTGTTGATTCGGTAAGAAAACAGTTTCTCGCAGTCCGACTCTTTAGGGTGTTGCGGTGAAAGAAAAGCACTTAACAGTAGAGTAAATTTAAGGAATTTCTTAATTGCAATTGAGTATTCCAGGCGAAAATTAGCTCTTAAACGCAAAGTACGCAAAGTTTTCCGCAAAGTCACGCAGAGTAACGCAGGGGAAAAATCTGTGGGAATCAGTGGTAAAAAACTTAACCATGCCGCCTAAGCGGTACAGGCAGATTCAACATCCACGACAAGTCGGGATCACCGCCAAGGCGGGACAGGCAAGCAGATTTCCACAGAGAAGGAATCCGCCACAGCGGAGGAAGTCAGAAGACGGAGTCCACCAAATCCGTTGGCTAAAACCGAACGGAAAAAAGTTTCTGGTTTATCGGAATATCTAAAACCGGGAAACCAATAGCACCCGGATTACAGAGGATTTACACGAATTAGAAAAATGAAAGGAGCAGATATCTGCTCCTTTTTTTTATTTCAACAAAATCATTTTTTTTGCAGCGAAATAACCACTACTTTCAAGTGTGTAGTAGTACAATCCCGTCGCAAGATTGTATCTGTCCGCGGATAACTCAACTTTGTGATATCCTGCCTCCTGATTTTCTTTTACTAACTCGGCGATTTGAACTCCCGTTGCGTCATAGAGTTTTACTGATACAAAACCTGCTTTTGGTATCACATAACCTATGACAGTTACAGGATTAAAGGGGTTCGGATAATTCTGAAATAGGTTTAGAGTGGAAGGGGGCGAGTTTATAACAGAGACTTCCTCGCTGTATGAAAATGTGCCGTCGTTGTCAATTTGTTTAAGACGATACCTGACTGAATGGCTGTATTCCGCCCCGGCTGAGTATGGATGTATGACTGTTTGATTTAAATCATCTGTGAAGGAGTATTCCTTTGGGGAGTTGCTGTTTCCTGCACCGGGAATGAATCCAATTCTTTTCCACTCCGCGGTTTTCCGATCAGTTTGGTTGTTAAATGCCCGCTCTATATCGAATCCGCAGTTGTTTACTTCCGTCGCCGTGGACCAGTTTAGTGTTACTACACCTTCCTTAATTTTATATGTGAATGAAGTGAGTTCCACTGGCAGAGGTTCCACATCACTGGCGAATACAAATTCGCTGAAACCGGTTATTGCATCCATTGATAAGTAGTCAGACGATTGTCCATCTCCCATATTGTTGTATGTGAGGGTTCCTATTTCTGTAAATGTACCGCTTCCCGGAGTTTGTCTTTTATAAAGTATTACTCCACTTGCTCCCTCTCTGATTCCATGATTTGGAATATCGGACAAGTAAAACCGCAGTTGCGTGTTTATTCCAGTGATACCCGGATCAGCAGAAATCACCCATCTATATTTGCTAATGTTAGCGAGCAGAATTGATGATGAATTAAGGGGTGCGGAATTATGCTTTTGAACAGTAATATTGCCCGAACCGGATATTGACTGAATATTCATTGCCACACCGGTTGCTTCACCGTTAAAATTAATCAAACCAGTTCCCGAAATACTCTGTGAATTTTCTGCCGTTATGGTGTTGAAATCAGAAATTATCAGGTCATCAATTCCCAACCCTTGTGTATTGTCCGAACCACCTGTTGATGTACATGCCCATCGGAAGTAGTAACTGGTTCCCGGAGCAATTGAAAGTCCACCCAATTCCACAGTTTTGGAAATGGATGCGGGGGGATCAGAAACAGTTGAATTATTTGCATCACCCGGATATGATTGATTTCCTTCTGTTTTCTCACTCCATGAAGTTCCTGTGGTACCGGTATAAAAAATCCAGGAGGTAGCACGAGTTCCGCTCCTGTATTTTTCATAATGCCATGATATGGATAATTGTGTGATGGTCTTACCTGTGTTGTTTTGAATGCAAAGCATAATGGAGCAAGGTTGTGTATAATCCGAACCCATTAAAAAGCCCAGTGCCCTGTCAGTTGCTGTGCCGTAAAATCCGTTTGCCCAATTAATTATACCCCTTGCTGAAGAACCGGTAACCATTCCACTGCCGTTTGTTCCGTATGACTGCTTGGTTGTTGTTACGCTAAACGCATAGTTAGTTCCGGATGTTACGACAAATCCCTGTGGAACAGTAGCTGTTTTTGAAGTTCCCATAGAATTAAAATTTTCTTCAATGGGTTCCGTTCCTGAGAGCGACAACTGAGCAAAGCAATTACAAAAAGTAAAAAAGAATAAACTTATGAGAAAAAACATCTTTTGTTTTTTCACATTTGCCTCCTATTATAATATATTATTTAATATAACGAAAACTAAAAAAAATATTTTTAATAATCAAGCATTTCAAAAATATTTTTTTGTTTATTCAAATAAATGAATTTGATAAAATCGATTATTTTTTCGAGATATATTCGGGATACATTAAATTTGCTTTACTGTGGTTCTCCTTTTTTATGTCTGTTAAATGAAAGTTTTTAGCTATATTTGCACAAATTTTTGAATTTTTGTTGAAAGGAAAGTAAGTAAGTTAATGGAAGTCCCGTTTCACCGTGCGTACACTACCGATAGGGAAAAAGAACTGGTTGCCGAAGCCATTGATTCCGGTTGGATTACCATGGGTCCTAAAACCATCCTTTTCGAGGAGAAGTTTAAGGAGTATTGCGGAGCAAAGTATGCTGTTTCGATGAACTCTGCCACCGCCGCACTACACCTTGCCCTAAAGGCAATTGGTATAAAAGAAAATGAAGAGGTGATTATTCCCACTAATACTTTTATTTCCACAGCAGAAGTGGTTACTTATTTTAATGCTATTCCGGTTTTGTGCGATATAGATTATAAAACTCATAATATAGATCCGGAAAAAATTGAATCTCTGATTACATCCAAAACCAGGACTATCATACCGGTCCACTTCGGGGGACAAATTTGCGATATGGATGAAATCAACACAATTGCGAAAAAATACAACCTTAAGGTAATTGAGGATGCCGCTCATTGTCTTCCCGGGTTCTACAAGGGAAGGAATGTAGGGACTTTAAGCGATATTACCTGCTTCAGTTTTTACGCAACGAAAACACTTGCGACCGGAGAGGGGGGAATGGCTACTACGGAGAATGAGGATTACTCACGTTCGATGAAGATTAACCGTCTGCATGGAATAAGCCGCGATGCATGGGACAGATACACTGCAAATGGTTCGTGGTATTACGAGGTGGTGGATAACGGGAATAAATATAACACCACCGATATAAATGCGGCGCTTGGTATTGCCCAACTTGAGAAACTGGAACTCATGCATGAAAAAAGAAAAGCAATAGCCGGGAAGTATGACAGGGCTTTTGCTGAGAAGATGGAGATGCTGACGCTAAAGACCGATCGTGTTTCCAGTTATCACCTTTATGTAATAAAGGTTAATAACAGAAATGAGCTTATTGAGTTGCTTAAAAAGGAAGGGATTTCCGCATCGGTGCATTTTATTCCTGTACACATGCATCCTTATTACCGGGAGCGCTACATGTACCGCCGGGAGGATTACCCGGTTGCGAACAGGGTTTTTGAAAGGAGTATCTCACTCCCGATTTATCCGGGCATGAGTGAAGAGCAGGTTAACTACGTAACAGAGAAGGTTCTGCAGCATGCACGCTGATTTATACCGTGACAGATTTAAGAGGATATTTGACTTTACCGTATCCTTTATTGGTGTGATAATCCTATCACCTTTTTTTGTGCTGGTTGGATTGATTATAAAACTAAGTTCGCCCGGCAGTGCAATTTTTACCCAGGAACGTATGGGAATGGGTTTTATTAAGTTCAGGTTGTATAAATTCAGATCCATGTATCCCGAGTCATCCTCACGCGGACTTTCAATCACCAGTACTGATGATCCACGGATTACTCCTTTCGGGCATTTTATAAGAAAATTCAAACTGGATGAACTTCCACAATTGATTAATGTGATTAAAGGGGATATGAGTCTTGTGGGTCCGCGCCCCGAGGTGGAAAGATATGTGATGATATACAAGACTGATTACGAGCATATCCTTACCGTGCGCCCGGGTATTACGGATATTGCTTCCCTTGAATTCAGGAACGAGAACGAATTGCTGCTTGATTGTCAGGACAAGGAAAAAAAATACATTGACGAGATACTTCCGCAAAAGCTGGCTTTAAGCAGGCTTTACATAAAGGAGCATAACTTTTTTCTCGATTTTAAAATTATTATTTATACCATCCTTGGTATTGATCTTAAAATAAAGCATTTAAAGCAATAATTATGTCATTATTATAATTAAAAAAATGTATTATTTTATAAACAAGTTTTTTAAAATTTATCAAATTCCGGAATTGAAAATTGCCATTTAAATTATTTCTGAAAATATCAAAATCATTTCAGAATCGTCATTTCGCTCTGTTCGATTTTATCATATTTTTGATTTCCCCCTTGCTGGCTTTCGCGATTCGCTTTGACGGGACTGACTTCGTCTCCGAAAATTTCCCGGTCATCACCGTTGTAACTTTCCTCTTTATGCTGATCAAATTTGTTCTTTTCTTTAACTCCGGTATTTACCGCCGCATGTGGAATATGGCAAGTATTGACGAGCTTTCTCATCTTCTCTATGTCGGTTTGCTGGTAATTGGGCTGCAGATTATTGCAGTGGTGATTCTCCGGGCAATGCCAAGTCATCTTATTGAAGGAGTACCATATTCTATTCCACTTCTCGACGGAATAATTACAATGCTGTTTGTTGCATCCATTCGATTCAGTATCCGGATGTTCCAGCGGGCAAATGAACGGACGCTTGTTAATGGTGACGGGGACAGGGTTTTGATTGTCGGAGCAGGAGAGGCAGGTATTCAGGTGGTTTCGGAAATTCAGAAGAACCCCAGACTACAGATGGTGCCGGTTGGTTTTCTGGATGATGATTTGAAAAAGGTTGGACTCAAGATTCGTAACCTTGATGTTCTTGGCACGCGCAAGGAACTTGTGAATGTTGTTTTAACGCAAAATGTTAAAAAACTTATTGTAGCAATGCCCACTGCCCCGGGTTCTGTTATCAGGGATCTTAGTTTTAAATGCGAGGACCTGGGAATTGAAATTCTTACGGTTCCAAACATATCAGATTTAATTGGCGGTAGAGTTAGTATCAATAAACTTCGCAATATTAAAATTGAAGACTTGCTCCGCCGTGAAGAAGTTGAGATTGACCTCGAGAAAATCCGCGGACTTTTAAGGCAAAAAGTTGTGCTTGTAACCGGAGCAGGGGGCTCAATCGGGAGCGAACTTTGCCGGCAGATACTTACCGGTTTACCGGATAAACTTATTCTGCTTGGGCATGGAGAAAATTCCATTTTTGACATCGAACAGGAAATGACTCTCCGTGTAAGCCGTCAACAGGTTTATGAATCGCACAAAACAGAAATAATTTCCAAAATCGCCGATATCAAGAATATCAAGAGTCTTGAGGAAATCTTCTCAGAATATGGCCCGACCGTTGTTTTCCATGCTGCTGCACATAAGCATGTTCCGCTTATGGAGGCAAATCCGCAGGAGGCAATTCTTAATAACATATTCGGTACAAAAAATCTGGTAGGCTTGTGCGTTAAGTACAATGTTGAAAAATTTGTACTTATTTCCACCGATAAAGCAGTGAATCCCACAAGTGTTATGGGTGCAAGCAAGCGTGTGGCAGAAATGATTACGCTAAAAGCAGCCCGGGAGTTTGGCTTACGTTTTTCAGCAGTAAGATTTGGTAATGTACTTGGCAGCAGGGGGAGTGTGGTCAGAACTTTTCAGCGTCAACTTAAGCAGGGAGGTCCTATTACCATTACACATCCTGAAATCAAGAGATACTTTATGACCATCCCCGAAGCGGTTAAACTGGTGCTGGAAAGTTTTGCCATTGTCAGAGGGGGGGAAATTTTCCTGCTGGATATGGGGCAGCCGATAAAAATAATTGACCTTGCCAGGGATATGATTCGTCTTGCCGGTTTACAGGAGGGGAGTGATATTCAGATTCAGTTCAGCGGATTGCGTCCCGGCGAAAAGCTTTACGAAGAACTTTATACGGATAAAGAGATTTATTCAAAAACCTCTCATCCCAAAATAACCATTGCAAAAAACGCCAGCGAATTTGTTCATCCGGAGCTATATAACTGGATAGACAAACTGGATGAGGATATCTATTCCATGGCACTCCCTGAAATCCAAACCCGCTTTCAGGAAATAATCCCCGAGTATCAACTATTCCCCATACCAAGAGATTAAATATTTCCCGGCTAACTAAACAACACTTCCGATAAGTGTGGCGGAGGTTACCCGTTCTATTTTTACATTTACATAATCGCCAATGGTAAAATGATCTTCTGCAGGAAAGACCACCACTTTATTAGTTCCGGTTCTTCCCGAAAAATGCTTATCCGATTTTTTACTCTTTCCCTCAATCAGCACAACCTCCTCCCGTCCAACAAGTTCCTGATTCAACTCCCTTGAAATGGACTGCTGAAGCGTAATGATATCATTCAGCCGCTTCAGTTTTATCTCTTCCTCAACATCATCATCCATTTTATATGCTTTTGTTCCCTCGCGAGGGGAGTACTTAAACATATATGCACCGTCATACCGGACCTGTCTCATCACATCAAGTGTCATTATATGATCGTCAATTGTTTCAGAGGGAAATCCGGCAATAATATCGGTGGAAAAACTAACTCCCGGAATTATCTTCCTGGCTTTTTCTATCAACCCCAGATAGTGTTCAATTGTATAAGTCCTGTTCATGAGTTCAAGTATCCTGTTTGAACCTGATTGTACCGGCAGATGAATGTAGTTACATATGTTGGCATGTTCAGCCATTGTATGCAGCAGTTTATCCGAAAGGTCCTGCGGATGCGAAGTTGTATAACGTATTCTTATATTTCTGTCAACCCCGGCAGATGCATCTAGCAAATCTGCGAAATCATTTCCATTATCATTATACGAGTTCACATTTTGCCCAAGCAGTGTAACTTCTCTAAAGCCGCGAGCGGAAAGATCTTCAATCTCAGAAACTATGGATGAAAGGGTTCGGCTTCTCTCCCTTCCCCTTGTAAAGGGGACAACGCAGAATGAACAAAACTTATCGCATCCCCTCATCACGGAAATCCATGCCTGTAGCCCGTCCTCCCTGTAAGGCGCAATATCTTCGTACGTCTCAGTCCTCGAAAGTCTTACTCCAATTCCTTTTTCCCCACCGAAGGCGTGATCAATAAATTCGGGCAACCGTCTGTATTCATCCGGACCGACCACTAAATCAACCGCTTTTTTCTCTTCGATTAAATCTTGTCTGAGTCTCTCTGCCATACAGCCAAGAATTCCAAGTACCAATCCGGGATTATCTTTTTTAAGTTTATTAAGGTTATTCAACCTTCCGTAAATTCTCTGTTCGGCATTATCCCGAACGCTGCAGGTATTTAGCAAAATCACATCCGCGCTGCTTGCATCTTGTATGTTTTCATATCCGTTCTGCGACAGTATGCCCATTACGATTTCCGTATCCGCCACGTTCATCTGACATCCGTATGTCTCTATATAAACTTTTGCCATCTTACAACTTCTTGCTTGTTTATCTTTCTAAATTTAAATATCATTACTGGTTTTAAGATTCTTTCATTCCTTGCAGATATAACAATCCTCCGCAAAATAAAATTGCATAAAACAACTTGAATATATGTAGGGATTAAAAACTCTGGTTGGATAATAAGTAGAGAAAAAGGTAAAGAACGCCCCCCCCCAGCAATGCCAGAAGGGTATAAGTTATTCTGAGCCTCTTTTTTCTGTCTTTGTGGATTTCGTATGACAGATCGTTTTCTTTTTTTTCTGAATTCACAAAACCTAGCATTAAATTTCTTCTTTAATTCACCTGCCTAATATAGGTAATAAATCTTTAATTAAAAAAAGGATGTGATTCCAACCACACCCCTTTTTTTTATCCTATTTTCCGCTTCTTTTCGATTATTCTGTTTGTGCCAAGTACTTGTCGACATCCCTCAGATAAGGAGAGCCAACATAGTCTTTTTTCAATTTCTTTAATATATCTTTTGCTTCTTCTTTTTTGTTAAGCTCTATTAAATTTGCCGAGGCAAAAATAAGGTATTGAGGGTTGAGTACATTTTCCTTTGATACGGATGCTGCTTTCTGAAAATAGTTTGCAGCTTCTTCATAATTATTTTTTGCTTCATAGCATGATGCTATTCCGGCAAATGCGGTTGCCTGGAATACTTCACTGCTGCCGCCGAAATCTTCATAATACTTCAATGCTTCATCTGTCTTACCAAGGAAAAAGTAGGAGTTAGCGAGGTATATTTTTGCAATCTCGCCGTTATGTGAACTGCCGTACTCATCAACCAGCTTCTTCAAGCCAATAACCGGAGTTCCTGCTCTTCCTTCAATTGCTTCGAGGTATGCACCCTGCTCATATAAAGGGAGGATTTTGGCAAGTTCTATGTTTGCTTTCTCGTTGTCGGAAGCCCTTCCTTCGGAATACAGGAACCATGCAAAGATAACCAGCACAATAACTCCGGCACCTATAAGCAGGTTTCTCTTCTGGTTTTCTACAAATTCCAATGCCTGGTAGTAGAAACCAACCAATTTATCTTCTTTAATTTCTTTTCTTGAGAATTTCTTCTTCTGCCCTAACATCAATAAGCTCCTGAAAAAGTTAAATTTTTTTGTAAATAACCTACAAATATATGGAAATTATTGTTTTTAACAAAGAAATCTAACCTTTCCTGAAATCAATTATTCCCATCTCATTATTTTTAATTATTAATTTATTATATTTATCCAATTAGTAGAAATTATTTTTTATCATAATATAAGGAGTGTGAAGTTTATGGATTACCGAATTGAAACCGATACAATGGGAGAGATAAAAGTGCCGGGCGATAAATACTATGGTGCCCAAACTGCACGAAGTCTGATGAATTTCAAAATCGGTGGTGAAAAAATGCCCCCCGAACTAATCCGTGCTTTCGGCATACTGAAAAAAGCTGCTGCGCTGGTTAATTTCGAACTGGGCATTCTTACTCAGGATAAGTGCGAGCTTATCGTTAAAGCCGCTGATGAAGTAATTGCCGGTTCGCTAAATGAACATTTTCCGCTTGTGATCTGGCAGACCGGGAGTGGAACCCAGACCAATATGAATGTAAATGAAGTGATCTCCAACCGTGCTATCGAACTTGCCGGTGGAGTCCTCGGCTCGAAAAAACCAATTCACCCGAATGATGATGTGAATAAAGCCCAGTCCTCAAACGATACCTTCCCGGCAGCCATGCATATTGCCGCTGTCGAGGAAATCCACCGGAACCTGATTCCATCAATTACATTGTTAAAGGATGCTCTTAAAGTTAAGGCAGAAGAGTTCAAAGATATTATCAAAATCGGCAGGACTCACCTTATGGATGCTGTTCCGCTTACTCTGGGGCAGGAATTTTCAGGCTATGTTCAGATGCTTGAAAACGGACTGGTCAGGATTAACAACGCACTCCCTCACCTTTATGAAATTGCTTTAGGGGGTACTGCTGTAGGTACCGGTTTGAATACTCACAAGGAGTTTGCAGTAAAAGTTGCAGCTAAAATTGCCGAGCTAACCGGCAAGAAAATCGTTACCGCGCCCAACAAATTCGAGGCGCTCGGCACTCACGATGCGATGGTGGAATTTCACGGTGTGTTAAAAACCCTCGCGGCTTCTCTTATGAAAATTGCTAATGATATCCGCTGGCTTGGTTCCGGACCCCGCTGTGGACTTGCTGAGCTTAACCTGCCCGAAAACGAGCCGGGTAGTTCTATTATGCCTGGAAAGGTTAATCCCACTCAATCGGAAGCTATGACCATGGTTTGTGCGCAGGTCTTCGGAAATGACGTCGCTGTCAACTTTGGCGGAGCTATGGGGAATTTTGAACTTAACGTCTTCAAGCCGGTAATAATCTATAATGTCCTTCAGTCAGTCAAGTTAATTTCGGAAGCCTCAGTAAGTTTTACCGAACACTGTGTGGCCGGAATCGAAGCAAATCTTGTAAACATCAAAAAGCATCTGGAAAACTCCCTGATGCTGGTTACGGCATTAAATCCCCATATCGGATACGACAACGCAGCAAAAGTGGCTAAAAAAGCGCATAAGGAAAATAAGACACTTAAACAGACTGCTGTGGAACTCGGACTCCTCACCGAAGAGCAGTTTGATCAGTTCGTCCGCCCGGAAAACATGACCGGACCCAAATAATTTTTCCTTCAGGAGATCCCCTCACGGGGATCTCCTTCAATTATAAAATTTTTTTCCGGCTTTTCCATAACATCACGGTTTGTGTTATTAACATTTTTGAGAAACTGTTTACGGATTCTGAACGGTAAGTACGGTTATTAAACAAATTTGTTAATTATCCGCACCTATTAAATCACATTTCCGCACAACTTTTAACTATTCTCAATTTGTCTCAAAATGAAACAAATCGGTTCTTCTGTCGCAAAATGAGACAAGTTCTTTCATTTTTCCATACTTTTTTCAAAGTATTTTTGTATTTTTAATGGTACGGATTTTGCTCTTTATATACATTATAATGTATTTAATTATACGAGAGAAAAAAATGAAAAAAAATTTATTCAGCAGCATCTTAACAACGTTGTTTTTATTTGGGATAATTGGGAATTCCACTTACGCGATTATTCCGGATTCATCAAGTACAGATAACGTAAAGTATCCACATAATTATTTCTCGGCTACTACGGTCGAAGGACTTGTTACAGCACGATTAATGGATACAGATAAGGGAACTTCTGGTTTAAGGATTAAAGATCCCTCCAGACCTAATAAAACCATGGATGTCTGGGCGGGTACTCTTTCCGGCACCGTTGCAAGTACTAACGCAAAACTCTATTGTATTGACCTCCTTCACAATGCTGCTTTTTATTCAAATCAGAATCCTCACACATATACTGATCAAGCCGTCTCCTCTTCAGCAATTACGTTTATTGTAAATAATTATTATCCCTATAAACCACTTTCTTATTCAGGCAGTCTAAGCACCCCTGAAAAAGAGGCAGCTGCAGTTCAGCTTGCTATCTGGCATTTTTCAGACAATGTCGATTTATCCTCCATTACGCATAAAACTAATTCAAGCTTGGGAACTGAAATCAGAAACCGGGCAATAGAGATACGGGATTTCGCTGTCTCAAACAGCCCGGATATTGTTCCTCCGGTTACTGTCTCGATTATCCCTGTTTCCCAGTCAATTGTTGCAGGTACTCCCGCTAAATTCAGAGTCCTGGTTCTGGATAATGAAGGCGATGGTTTATCCGGTGTTACTGTTACACTTTCTGCTGCTGGCGGCTCACTCTCACTTTCTTCTGCCTCCACTGGGTCAGATGGACTTACTCCGGAAATTACTCTCACTCAGGGTTCTTCCGCCGATGTAACAATCACAGCAACCGCAAATGCAGTTATTCCCAATGGAACCCGTTTTGTTCATAATGTTGATCCTGATGAATATCAGAAAATCGTGCTCGTTTCCCCTGTTACAGTTTCCAGGAGTGCAACTGCTACGGTTTCCTGGTATGCAACTAATGGTCCTTGCGACGTTAACGGTTTTACAACATTTACTCAGGGTGGTTGGGGCAGCCCTTCAAACAGTACTCCCGGTAGGATTAGGGATCTCTATTTTAATGAAGTCTTCCCAAATGGCCTGGTTGTCGGTGGTGGTTATAAACTTACTCTTACTTCTGCAAAGGATGTGAAGGATTTTCTCCCGGCTGGCGGAACATCAGCTGCTTTTAATAAGGACTATACCAATCCGGATAAAACCTCTGCCGGAGTTCTTGCCGGTCAGATAGTAGCGCTTACTCTTAATGTCGCTTATGATGCCGCCGGAAAAATTGGTTCCAACTCAACGAATCTGGGAGATATGATTATACAGTCTGGTACCTTCGAAGGCAAAACCGTAAATCAGTTTCTTGCTATTGCCAATCAGGCAATCGGCGGTGCTTCAACCGGTTATACTTACAGCCAGATTAATAATGCCGCAACTGCCATTAATGAAAATTTTGATGACGGAACAGTAAATAACAATTTCCTTACCTGCGGATTTATTCTCTCTTCTCTCGGTGACCTTATTTGGCTCGATGTGAATAAAAATGGAATTCAGGACAATGGTGAAGCCGGACTCCCGGGTATTACCGTTGAACTATATTCCTGCGGTAATGTTCTTATTACTTCTCAGGTAACTGATGCTAACGGAAATTATCTGTTCGAAAATCTTGAGGCTGGTAGTTATTACATAAAACCTGTTTTGGTCGGTGCTTATGCATTCAGTCCAAAAAACCAGGGGGGGAATTCAGCCCTTGATTCAGATGTTGATCCGCTTACCGGTATTACCACTTGTATCACTCTCCCTTACGGTATTAACGATCTTTCATGGGATGCTGGCATCTATAGCACCGAAGTTCCTTGCGCAACCGAATGGACAGCTGATCTCGGAGCTAACGTAACAATATGCGAACACAATCCAATCCAGATTCCTGTTAACGTTTCCGTTAACCTTACTCCAAACCCCGGAAAAGCAAGGGTTCAGGCAGCTTGGAGAATTACTTATCCTGAAGGAGCTGACCATAGCTATCATTATACTAATTTTAATATCGAGGAAAACTCTTCATTTGTAATCACTGCTGATTGGCCCGGAGTTACTTCTTCCGATACCCGTGTTGAAATTGAATACAGTGTTGTTCTGTTCAATTGTCAGGGTGCTCAAATGGGTTCGCCGGTTACCAAACTGGTTTATTGGACTCCCCAGGTTTGTCCTCCGCCTCTTCCAAACGAGGCTGATATTGAGGTTATCAAAACAGTTGATAATGCTGAACCTCAGAACAATGAAATAATTACCTATTCCATTCTTGTAAAAAATAATGGACCCAAAGATGCAACAGGCGTACAGGTGTTCGATGTTCTCCCTGCTGGTCTTCAGTATCTCTACGCAACTGTTTCGGTCGGTTCTTACGATGAAACTACCGGTATCTGGACTGTCGGAAATCTTCCCAATGGTGAATCCCGCACAATGTCCATCAAAGCCAAAGTGGATGTTACCTTCGCTAACGAGGCTGTAATAGACCTTGGCATTGCAAATGAATATAACCTTTTCGTGTTTGAAGATCTTATTCAGCCTTCTTCGGATACCGAAGGTAAAGTAGCTGTTGGTCGCAGTGCCGATCTTGCCAACTATAGCGTTGGTTATGAATATCCGAATTCAAATGGCACAGAGGACATTCTTGTCGTTGGTGGAAATCTCACTTTCCGCAGCGGAGCTGTTTACTCAGGTAACGTTGTTTATGGAGTTTCAACAAATCTCCCGATTAACCTTACCTCTATCAATAATGGTACACTCATTCAGAATCCTGACAGAATTGATTTTAACGCCGCAAGGGAATATCTCACTTCTCTCTCAACTCAGCTTGGTGAGTACACCCCCAATGGCTCGGTTACTTTTGAATGGGGTTCTCTCAATTGCTCCGGAACAAGCCCGCTGCTAAATGTTTTCGAAGTCTCCGGTGCTGATCTGACTTTGGCAAATAATTTCCAGATTAACGCTCCAAACGGTTCCGTTGTTGTAGTTAACATAACCGGACCTTATGCAAAATGGACAGGTGGACTCGTTGTTACCGGTACGGATAAGCGTAATGTACTGTTCAACTTCCCCCAGGCTGATAGCGTCAGAATACATAATATTGACGTTACAGGCTCTGTCCTGGCTCCTCATGCACATGTCAATTTCGTTACAGGAGTTCAAAACGGTCAAATGATTTGCCGCAAACTTACCGGACAAGGACAATTTAACTATGCACATTTTATCGGCAACGTTCCGGTTGACACTACCATTGTTAACGTGGCGCAGGTTATTAATAGTCTACCTTTGGATCCTGATCCAGATAATAATGATTCCTTCGCTTCAGTAAATATTGATCCCCGTGCAGGTGGAACTGCCGGTGGTGGCACTGGAACCGGCTCAGGTAACTGGCAGCTTGTCGGAAACTTCGCTGAGGGTCAGATGGTCTGGACTATAACTAAGGATAATACAAATAACCTGCTTGCCGGTACCCTCGGTGGTAAAGTTTATCGTTCTCCGGATGGCGGACTCAACTGGACTCTTATAAATCCTTCCATGTCCGTAACTTATATATGGTCAGTAGTTGTAAACAACACCGGCACTATCTTCGCAGGAACAGAAGCCGGTATCTATTCATCAAACGATAACGGTGCAACCTGGTCACTTACTTCACTTACCGGTCACGATACCCGTGCATTGCTCATTGATAACTCGGGCTCTCTCTACGCAGGTACTTGGGACTCGGGAATCTGGAAATCAACTGATAACGGTACTAACTGGCAGCAAGTAAATTCCGGCCTTACTGCACTTGCTGTTCACGCACTCGCTGTTGATAGCCAGAATAAAATTTATGCTGGCACGTATGGCGCTGGTGTCTTCAAATCTGTTGATGCAGGTGCTAACTGGGTTAGAACTCAAACCCCATATGATTATATCTGGACAATCAAGATCCTCGCTGACGATAATATCTTTGCGGGAACATATGGAAGTGGAGTATACAGAACTACAAATGGAGGCGATTTCTGGCTCCAAATGAATAATGGACTCACAAATGCATACATTTATAGTATCACTGCCGATAACCAGAATAACATATTCGTGAACTCCTGGAACTCGGGTGTCTTTGCTTCCTCGAATTTTGGTCTCACTTGGGAATCCCTTGGAATGAGCGGCTTCGGAGTTAGCTCCCTCTACTCTAATTCCTCAAACACCGAAGCATCAAACGCCACTCTCGTAGCTGGTACATCCGATGGAAACATATATATTAATACCGCTCCGCTTGTTTCAGTTGAAGAAACTACCCCCGAAGTACCGGAGTCATTTTCTCTTAGCCAGAATTATCCAAATCCGTTCAATCCCTCTACATTGATTGAATTTACTCTTCCGGTTAAGACCAATGTGATTCTCAAAGTCTTCAATATTCTCGGACAGGAAGTTCGGACTCTGATTAATGGTGAGCTCGTTGAGGGTAAGTATAAGGTTAACTTTGATGCAAAAGGTCTGGCAAGCGGCGTTTATATCTATCAGATATCATCAAACGCTTTCACCTTATCGAAAAAGATGATTCTCCAGAAATAGGCAATTCATAGATCGGAAAATATAAAGGGCTGATGGTTATCAGCCCTTTGTTTATTGTTGAGATGTTAAAATTTCTAAACACTGTTAATTTTGTCTCAAAATGAGACAAAATCCGGATTCGCTCTCCTTCGTTCTAACTTCGATTCAAACTCGATTAGAAGCTTTCTCCAAATGACCCCCTTGTCTCAAATTGAGACTTTTGTATCAAAATGAAACAGACTTTCTCAAAATGAGACACTATATATTTTTATCCCTTACTCTGTTTTTTAACTTTGAATATTAAAAAATCAACATCCACAAAACATAGTCAAGTATCAGAATCGAAGCTGCTGATAGCACGAAAGATCTGATAGTTGATAATCCAACTCCCTCAGCCCCCCCCTCAGTTCGCAGTCCTATATGACATCCCAAAAGGGAAGTCACACCCCCAAAAAATATCGTCTTTATTAAACCCGCTGAAAAATCCCATAAACTGAAATATCTCTTTACTGACTCAAAGAAAACAGCAAATGAAACTCCTAAAAAGAAATCGGAAACCACATATGCCCCTATTATCGCAATCACATTTGCAAAAATCACTATCAGCGGCATCATTATAATGCTTGCCATAAACCTCGGCATTGCCAGATACCTCACCGGACTAATTGCCATAATTTCAAGCGCATCAATTTGCTCCGTAACCTTCATCGTCCCTAACTCTGCAGCGATCGAAGCACCTACTCTCCCCGCAATCACTATTCCTGTCAGCACAGGTCCTAACTCGGTAATTATTGCCCTGCTTGTAGCTCCCCCTAAAAAAGACATTGGGGCAATTCCCTTTAATTGATATGCCGCCTGCCATGCTGCTACAGCCCCTGTAAACGTGGCTATTATTAGTACAAGTGGCAGCGAGTTCACTCCAATATGCTCCATCTGGTACACTACCAGGTTCCTGCTTTTTCCGATTTTAGGCACACTCTTAACTATCCCCCCCAGCAGAATAAATATCTGCCCGATCTCACTGAAAAAGTTTATTGCTGTCCTGCCTATTCTCTCAAAGAATTTGCTTACCAATTTTTCCTCATTTACAAACTCAAATAATTTTCATCGGAAAAATACAATCATTAACTTCTTTTTCCTAATCCCTATTTTTGATTTTTAATTATTCACGAATTTTGATATTTTGCATTAATAATTAATTAAAAAAAGCAAGCGTCCGGATGAACGAAGAGATTGGAAACCGCAAAAAAGAACATATTGAGCTCTGTTTGACGGATAAGGTCGCTTTCAAACTTAAATCTAACGGTTTTGAAAACTACGATTTTATCCACTATGCTCCTACAGAGATCATTATGGACGAGATAGATCTCTCCCTTAAATTCCTTTCTAAAAAAATTGCGTATCCTTTTCTAATCTCTTGCATGACGGGCGGAACTGATGAAGCCAGCAATATTAACCTTAAACTTGCCTCTGCAGCCGAATCTCTTAAAATTCCCTTGGGACTCGGAAGTCTCCGCTATATGCTTGATACTGACAAATTTGATTCCGCTCTCTCAGAAATTCGTGAAACTGCTCCCTCAGTCCCCATTCTCGGTAATATCGGCGCAGCTCAGATTCTTGAAGATAAAAACATCCGCCGCTTTAATGAACTGATTAAAATTGCAGACCTCGACTCTTTTGTCGTTCACCTCAATCCTCTGCAGGAATTATTGCAGCCGGAAGGCGATACAGATTTCAAAGGACTTCGTAAAGCTCTCCGTCTCCTTGTGAAAGAACTTCATGTCCCGCTTATTGTTAAAGAAGTTGGTTCCGGGATTTCCAAAAAAGCAGCGGAAGAACTCCTCTATATTGGGGTTAAAGGGATTGATGTTGCCGGCGCTGGGGGCACCAGCTGGGCGGGAGTCGAAATTCTCCGCGCAAGGAATGAGTCTGATCCATCAGCTAATGCCTTTTGGGACTGGGGACTCCCGACAAGCTATTGCATTCGTAAAATCACTCCTCTTAAAAAGGACTACAAGTTCTCCCTCATTGCCTCTGGCGGTATTACCACCGGATTTGAAATTGCTAAAGCCCTTGCACTCGGTGCTGATCTTACGGCAGCCGCACGCCCCATTATTAAACAATTATACAATGGTGGTGTTCCTGCTGTTTTCACTTGGATTCATGACCACTTCTCCACCCTGAAAAAAATAATGTATCTAACCGGCTCTCAAAACTTAAAAGACTTCGATTCAACAAAATTAACATTACGGAAGAATTTATGGTGAATCCTGAAAGATATTTTAAATCATTATACAATCTTCAGCAAACACGAATAGAAAAAATTCTGAAAAACACTCTGAATGAACGCAAGCCCTCCTCCCTGTATGCGCCGGGGGCTTATATACTCAATAATCCCGGTAAACGTCTTCGCCCTCTCCTGGTTATTTTCTCGGCTAATGCTGTCCGGGGTAATTATAAAAATGCATATAACGCCGCGGCAGCTGTCGAAATCCTTCATAACTTTACTCTCGTTCACGATGATATTATGGATAACGCAGATAAACGCAGAGGACTCCTCACTGTCCATAAAAAATATGACATTAATACTGCCATCCTCGTTGGTGATAGCCTACTCTCAATTGCTTATGAACTCCTCCTTAAAGACCTCACCACACAAGTAAAAGATGTCGTTACTACTTTTAATAACTGTGTCATCCGGGTCTGTGAAGGTCAGAGTCTTGATAAGGAATTTGAACTCCGCAAATCCGTCTCTATTGAAGAATATCTCGACATGATTACGAAAAAAACCGCAGCAATGACAGAGATGAGTTGTAAAATCGGTGCCCAAATTGCCGGCGGCTCTAATGCTGAAATTAAAGGATTGTCAAACTATGGCAAGTATCTGGGTATCGCTTTTCAGATACAGGACGACCTTCTTGATATCACTGGTGATGAGAATGACTTCGGAAAGGTTATCGGTGGTGACCTCTTAGAAGGAAAGAAAACTTTTGTCTTTTTACATGCCCTTAGATTGGCAAAAGGTAAACAAAAACAGGAACTGCTCGGTATCATTAAAAATAAAGGGATTAAACCATATAAAATTCCCCACTTCAGGAGAATTTACGAAAACCTCGGCGTCCTCGACCTTTCCCGTGCTGAGGTCAGAAATTACCTTAAAAAAGCGATAGACTCCCTTCATTCAATTACCAACCCAATGGGAAAAGAAATGCTCGTTGTCCTCGCTGATAGTTTATTAAATAGGGCTAAATAATGATTGAAATTTCCGCAAAGATTGTTAATAAAGCAGGACTTCATACACGTCCCGCCGCCACCATAGTTAAAATTGCCTCCAAATATTCCTCCCGATTTTTTATCTCCAAGGACGGCTTGCGAATCGATGGCAAAAGTATTATCGGAGTTATGACGCTTACCGCTGAAATGGGAAGTGAACTCAATCTCTCCTTCGACGGACCCGATGAACAGGATATGTCACGTGAAATTCTGGATTACATTAATAGAGGATTTGACGAACAGTGAAAGGACTAAAAAAATTACTCGAACACTCTGATAATGTTATTTACGGACTTGCTGCCGCTCCGGGGCTCGATATCGGATACGCTTTTAAGTATAGTAAAGAACACATCTCCGTTGCTGATTCGAACATCACCGATGTGGAAGAAGCCGTTAGCAATTTCCATGATGCTCTCCGCCAGTCAAAAAAGGAAATGCTCAAGATATTTAACTTTGCTAAAGATAAAATGGGCGAGGTTCGTGCCGCTATCTTCGAAGCACAACTCATGATTCTCGACGATCCCGTCCTGATTGACACGATTATATCCAGAATTAATAACGAAAAGCGCCTTCCCGAATTTATCGTTAATCACGAAATATCCAAGTACCAGCAGCTCATGATTCTCTCAAGCGAATCCTACCTTCAGGAGAGAGCAATGGATATTGAGGATATTAAAAACCGGATTATCAGAAACCTTCAGAAAAAAAGATGGGCATCTAAAATTGTTCACGATGCTGTGGTAGTATCCGAAAATCTTACCCCTGCCGATGCCATACTCTTTACAAAATCCAATGCCAAGGGTTATGTTACTGATCGTGGCGGACTTACCTCTCACGCAGCTATTATCGCACGCTCTCTCGATCTTCCGGCAGTTGTGGGTACTCACAATGGCTCTCAAAAAATCAATGACGGCGATCTCCTTATTGTCGATGGTTTCCATGGATTGGTCCTGGTTAATCCCGATAGTGAACAACTCGACTTCTTCAAAAAGAAAATCGAACACCTCAGTAAAATTGACACCGAACTTATGGGCTTGAAGGATAAACCGGCTGTTACTACCGACGGCAGGGAAATCGTCCTTATGGCTAATGTGGATATTACTGGAGAGATAGATACTACTATTACCAATGGGTCAAGAGGAGTAGGGCTTTTCAGAACCGAACAGATTATTGAAGAACTCGGCGAAATACCTGATGAGGAAATTCAGATAAAAGCCTATAAAAACCTGGCTGAAAGAATTTATCCCGATACCATCACAATCAGAGCTTTTGATATTGGCGGGGATAAGGTCAAACAACTCCACATGCGGGAAGCCAATCCTTTTCTTGGTTTAAGAGGAATACGCTTCCTCCTTGCAAATGAAGACCTCTTTGTTTCTCAGATTAATTCGGTCCTCAAGGCAAGCGTGAATAAAAATATCCAGTTCATGCTCCCAATGGTCTCTACTCTTAATGAGATCCTTCGCTCAAAAGAACTCATTGCCGGTTGCATGAAAACCCTTAGTCAGCAAAACATTGAGTATGATAAAAACATCCGGATTGGAATTATGGTAGAAGTCCCCTCTGCCGCTTTAATGGCTCGCGAATTCGGTAAACATGTTGATTTCTTTAGTATCGGTACTAATGACCTCATTCAGTTCCTTATGGCCGTGGATCGCGGTAATGATATCGTCTCCGATTTGTATCAGGAATTTAACCCTGCAGTCATTAGAACAATTCACCATATCGTAACAGAAGGAAAGAAAAGCAATGTGTCTGTAAGTATGTGCGGTGAAATGGCCGCAGATACTCTGGCAACACCCATTCTTGTTGGTCTCGGTCTTGATTGTCTTAGTGTATCTCCCTCAGCTATCCCTTCAATTAAAAGAACTATACGCAAACTTAGTTTCGAAAGTGCAAAAAGTCTCGCTGAAAAATGTCTTAAAATGTCCTCCGAAAAGGAAGTAACTGAAGAAGTTGAAAACTATTTCAGGGAAAACAATATTGAAAGGACCAGGAACATTATTTAATATGATTCCCGCCCCGTTTTACCGTCCCTTGTTATGTATATTAAAATGAAAAAGGAAACTTATGATATCTGATCTTGTAAAAAAATATGATCCGCAAAACCAGTTTGAAGTACTGAAAAAATCTTACACTCAAATTGAGTTTGCATGGAATAATCCTGTTGACCTGTCGTCAATTGATATTGGCGGCATTCAAAATATTGTTATTAGTGGTCTCGGCGGATCCGCTATTAGCGGAGACCTCCTGGTGAATTACCTTCGGGATGAACTTGCTTATCCCTTATCCGTGAATCGGGGTTACTCGCTCCCAAAATTCGCTTCGGAAAAAACACTGGTCATTATTTCATCATATTCCGGAAATACAGAGGAGACAATTGAAGTCCTCCTCGATGCTATAAATAAAAAATCAATAATAGTCTGTCTTACTACCGGTGGAAAAATTGGCAGGATTGCCGAAGAGAATAAATTACCGGTAGTCAAATTGCAAACAGGTTTTCAACCCCGCTATGCTTTAGGATTGAGTTTCTTTAGCCTTCTTAAAGTTTTCCAAGCTCTTGAATTAATCAATGACCAGAACTCAAATGTCTCCATAATATTAGACCATTGGAAAAAGAAAGGAGAGGAATACTCTCAGGATAATAGCAACCCGCTTAAACTTGCGGAGAGCTTGCTGGGCTTTATCCCCCTAATTTATTCAGTCGCAGGATATACAGACTCTGTTGGTAATAGATTTAAATGCCAGCTTAACGAGAATTCAAAAATTCATGCATTCCACAACGTCTATTCGGAATTGAACCACAACGAGATAGTAGGATGGGAATCTCAGGATAACTCCCGGCTTGCCGCAAAACTGGTTACAATTCTTGATGATACTTATCATCCTCAGGTCAATAAACGGATTGATTTTACTACCCGGATTGTCGGGGCTTCCGGAGTAGGCAATATCCCCCTTTCCGGTGAATTTGATTCGTTTGCCCTAAGACTCCTCGAACTGATATACCTGGTTGACTGGATTTCCTATTATCTTGCCATCATTCGCGGAAAAGACCCAAGTGAAATTGATAACATTGTTAAACTAAAAGAGTATTTAAGTTAAAACGGAAATTCAATGAAACCTTCTTATTCAACTTTTTATATATCACTAATTAGTATTTTTCTGATTCTCAATTTTATTGCTTCACCCCAAAGCACAAAAAAAATTCAAAAGCTCCTCTCGGAAAAATCAACCGGGAAACTCCTGAAGCATGGAACTCTTTCTGTTTATGCTGAGTTCTCTGAAACCGGCAAACCAATAATTTCCTTTAATAGCGAAAAAGGACTGGCGCCCGCCTCAAATCTTAAAGTGGTTACTTCAGGTGCCGCCCTTTGTTTGCTTGGTCAGGACTTCCGTTTTCAGACGAAAGTTTTTGCCGGGATGAATATCCTTAAAGGTGATATACTAAACAGCAATCTTGTCATCACCGGCTCCGGTGATCCCACACTCGGTTCTGCAAGAATCAAGGGATCTAAAAACCTTGAAGAACTCTGCTCGGAAATTTATAACACACTTTCTGAACTCGGAATTAAACGGATAACGGGAAATATTATTGCCGATGATCTCCTATATGAACGCAATCCCGTTCCCGATTACTGGCACTGGATAGATATCGGTAATTATTATGGGGCAGGAACTTCTGCCTTTACGATTAATGAAAATTCCTACGAACTCCACTTCAAACCCGGGAAAACTCCCGGAGATACTACCGGAATATGGGGAACAACTCCCCCCGGTGTTGGACTTATTTTCGCAAATAGCGTGACCACAGGAAAGGAAGGTTCTGGGGATAATGGATATATCTATTCTGCCCCTTTTTCCGAACTGGCTTATCTACGTGGCACTGTCCCGGCTGGAGTCGATACTTTTACAATTAGCGGTTCAGTTCCAAACCCGCCACTCTTCTTTGCAAGATATTTAAGAGACTATTTGGAACGATCGGGAATTAAAGTTTTGGGAGAAGCTCGCATCCCCGACCTCAGGGAAAATATAGACTACTCGCAAATGAAGGAAATCAAAACAATTCAATCTCCTCCCTTGAAGGATATTGTTTTTATTGTGAACAAACGAAGCAATAATCTATACACTGAGCAGATACTTCTTGCCCTGGGAAACAGAACTTCAGGCACAAAAAATATTGATGAAGCCATTAAATCAATGTTGAACTTCTATAAAGAAAAGGGACTTGACCTCTCCGGTGTCAGGCTGGAGGATGGATGTGGCCTTTCAAGAACTAATATGATCACCACGAAAGCTATCGGAAACATTTTAACCTTCATGACCAAACAAAAGGATTTTGAAGCTTATTACAATTCCTTCCCAATCGCCGGAGTGAAAACCGATCCTGGTGGATTCAAGACCTTTGGTATCGGAACGCCAATCGAAAATAATGCAAGAATTAAATCGGGTACAATTCACGGGGTTCGCTCCTTCTCCGGATATATCAGCAATAAATCCGGGAAACTTATTTCGTTTTCGATGATTTCGAATAATTACACCGGTTCATCTAGAGAAATTGACGAACTTTATAAAGAAATACTTCTTCTCCTTCACAACTGATAATGGATTCTGAGCACGCAACAGGGATTTCCAAAGGGTACGTAATTCTTATTACCACAATTACTTCCTTCATGACCGCATTTATGGGCTCTTCCATGAATGTTGCCCTGCCCGTTATCGGAAAGGAATTTACTCTTAATGCAATCTTTTTAAGCTGGATTGCTACTGCTTACTTTCTCACAACCGCCACACTATTAATACCTATTGGTAAACTTGCCGATATATACGGTAGAACGCTATTCTTCAAAATCGGAATTGGAATATTCACACTCGGCTCCCTGCTTTGTGCAATTGCCGGTTCCGGAGTATGGCTGATGATATTCAGACTCTTCCAGGGTATCGGGTCTTCATTTATTTTTACAACCTCCACAGCTATTCTTGTAAGTGCTGTACCTGTCCACGAAAGGGGAAAGGTTCTCGGAATTAATGTGGCATCTGTCTATATTGGACTCTCCTCAGGTCCTTTTCTCGGAGGTATTATTGCTCACAACTTCCACTGGCGCTACATTTTTTATAGCAATACGCTTCTTGGCGTTGTGCTTGGGATTCTGACATTAATGAAATTTACTGTTGATTGGCGTGAGGCAAAGGGGGAGAAATTTGACATTCCGGGGGCAGTCGTTCTTATGGTTACTATGCTGTTCCTGATGATTGGACTTACATCACTCCCCGGACTTTATGGCTTCGGACTGATAATTCTTGGTGGTCTGGGTCTTTACTTCTTTAAGCAAGTTGAGGCAAAAAAAGAAACTCCGGTTCTTAATATGCAGTTGTTCAAAAATAACAGAGGATTTCTTTTTTCCAATATTGCGGCGCTTATTAACTATGCTGCAACTTTTGCTATTGGATTTCTTATTAGTCTTTATCTTCAGGATGTTCGCATGCTCAGTGCCCAGGAAGCAGGTTTGGTTCTTATCTCACAACCTGTAATGCAAGCCCTTCTTAGTCCGCTTGCTGGTCGCCTTTCAGATAAAATTGAACCCAGAATAGTTGCATCTTTGGGTATGGGTATTATTACAATCGGTCTGATTATCTTTATTTTTATCTCCCCCGCCTTTCCATTTCCGTTGATTATTGGAAATCTGGCTCTGCTGGGTACAGGCTTTGCCCTTTTCTCTTCGCCGAACGCCAATGCAGTTATGAGTTCCATAGAGAAAAAACATTACGGACCCGCATCAGCCATTCTTACTCTCATGAGAATGTCAGGCCAAATGTTCAGCCTGGGGGTTGTTATTGTTCTGATTAATGTTTTTATTGGAAAAGCACAGATATCGGTACAAAACCAGGCAACTTTTATCATCGCACTTAATTTTGCCTTTTCTTTCTTTTCACTTATCTGCCTGCTGGGTGTATTTGCATCCCTCTCCCGTGGAAAAATAATAGAACACAGGAAGTAACTACCCTCAAATTTGTATTGGAATTATTACAAATATGCGTAAATTTGTAATGAAAAAGTTACAAATATGCAGCAAAAGTAAGAAAAATGAAAAAAAGAGCACTTTTTAGAGAATTACTAAAATACTTTGAGCATAAAAATGCCCTGGTAATTACCGGAATGCGTCAGGTCGGGAAAACAACGATAATGAAGCAGGTGTATGAGAACTGTCAATATCCAAAATTGTGGTTTGATTTTGAGAATCCGTTTGACCGGATAATTTTTGAAAAGACAGACTACAAAGTAATTTATAATTATCTTGTGGCAGAAGCAAGCTCCAAAGGGAAGCGGCTTGTTGTTTTTATTGAAGAAATACAGAATTTCCCGGACATAACAAGGATAATCAAGTATTTTATTGATCATTACGGTGTTAAGTTTATAGTTACTGGATCCTCCAACTATTATCTGCGAAATTTATTTCCGGAATCCTTAAGCGGCAGAAAATTTTTATTTGAACTTCCCCCTTTATCGTTTCAGGAATTCTTATTCTTTAAGGAAAAGAAGGAGGATATTGAAACATCAGCAGCTGATTTTTCCAAAAGCATATCCGAACAGAGCGAATTGAATTTTCTCCGTTATGAATTCGAATATAGCGAATATTTACAGTATGGCGGATTCCCGGAAGTTGTAACTACACCCGACAATGCTACAAAAAAACTAATTCTTACTAATATTCTTAAATCCTTTTTTGAAAAAGACATTCGTCTACTTAGCGATCTGAAGGATATCAGAGAGTTGCGGGATTTAATACTTCTCCTGGTCCCCCGAACAGGAAATATGCTTGATGTAACAAAACTTGCCAGCGAGCTTGGTGTTAACCGAGTTAAAGTCTATGACTATCTCGAATTACTGCAGGGTACCTTCTTTATTAAACTGATTCCGAAATATTCTTCAAAACCGGGGAGCAGGGTTGCCGGCGGAAAGAAGGTTTATTTTTCAGATACCGGAATTTTAAATGTCCTCGGAAGTGTTACGGAAGGACAACTTTTTGAGAATTGCATTGCAAATCAGCTTTCTCTATATGGAGATTTATCTTTTTACAATCACAGGAACACTGCCGAAATTGATTTCATACTGGATGGGAAAAGAGGGTTTGAAGTTAAATTAAAAGCTGACGCGAATGACCTTACCCGACTCAGATTCCTCGCGGAAAAACTTAAACTAAAGGAATATTATCTTATCAGCCGGAATACAGGTTTTAAGGAGAAGGTGATTTTTCCGGCTTCATTATGACAATGAAGCCGGTTAAATTTTATCTTAGGGAATCACAATTCTTGAAATATTAGAATATCCAGATGTCGCTAGGGGAGGAACTGTCCTGATAACTCTTATTCTATATTCGTAATCAGATTGAACACTCACTGTAGAATCTTGATATGGTCCTGTCAACCCCACTGTCTTAATTCGTGAGTAGTTAATATCCCCTACGTTTCTTCTTTCAATTTCAATATAACTTGCGTTTGGTGCTCTGTTTGTCCAGTTAAGAGTTACCAAAGGAGATGTGATAAAATACGAAAGAGTTGCTACAAGATTAACCGGTTTCAACAATGGTGTTGTCAATTCACTGGTATAGTCACCACCATAACCCCCTTTAACAGCTCTCACCTTGACGCCATATATCTTTGTCTTTTCCAATCCCTGTAAAGTATATGACATTGATGATGTTGTATATACCTGATAATTTGGACTATCACCTTCTCGCACATATATCTCAAAATAATCATATGCACCCGCTTGATATGTCCAATTCAATAGGAATCTTTCTCCCTCGGTAAGTTCACTCATCGTAAAGTTTTTTGGCGCCACAGGTCGCGTGAACGGTATTATTACCGACTCTGTATTGCTGTACGGAGTAAAGAAGCTTTCAGTAGTGAGTTGTCTTATCCTGTATTGATAAGTGATCCCGGACTGGTTCAACTGCGAGAAGACAGGATCCTGAAAACTCGATGCTCCCTGCTGTGTAATAGCAATTACTGTAAACTCGTTTGCCACATCCCGTCTCTCGATATACGTGCCGTTTTCTTGATTACTGTTATTTGTCCACGTGAGCAGTATATGTCCCTCTGCAGCGTTATAACTTGCGCTGAAGTTAGTCGGTGCTGGAATATCTTTGTATGCTGTGGTCACCGTTATTATTGAAGAAAAAGTCTTTTTAGTTGAGTATATTGCGACAATACGATAACTATATGCTTGAGATGCTGTCAGATTATTATCCAGATATTCCCTTACAGTGTTTGGTAAGTAGGCAATAGCTGTCCAATTATCCGTACTGCTTTGTCTTCTTTGAATTTCAAATCCATTCAAACTTGAATTTGAAGATAGTTTCCAGGAAATCTTTATCTGTGTAGCTCCAAGCACTTCCCCCTTGACCTCTGAAGGAGTGTCAGAAGTTGATGTTGAACTGCCTGACGAAATCCCCACTTCGTTGCTGAAACTTGAGGCTCCATACTTGTTTATTGCCCGTACCTTGTAAAAATAATTAAAATTAGTTGATACCGTATTGTCTGCATAACTTATTGTATTTGAAGGTCTTGTCGTTAAAAGTGAATAATTCGAGTTGTTATTTACACTTCTGTAAATTTCATACCCGGTTTCATTTGTGGCATTGTCCACCCAAACCAATAAAATTGAAGTCGGGGTTATATACGGTGCTATTAAACTATCCGGTGCATTTGGCGGATTAGTGTTTTCCTTGACTACCAAACCGCTCACCGGCTCACTTGTTTTGTATCCCCCTGTGCGGTTATAAGCTGTAACAAAAATTGATAATTTACTTCCTATGGTTTGTGAAGAGTCAACATCAAAGTAAAGTTTAGGGCTTCCGCTGTCTGCACTTACTGCAAAAACTTTATGCGATAACCCATTTAAAAATACTTCAAATTGACTAAATCCACCCCCATTGGGATTGTCTTCCGCTGAATAGGTTATGAAATTCCTCCCCACTACTATGGAATCACCGCTTTTAGGCGACACTATATCCATTGTATAAGGAGCATTTTCATTCTCAACAGTTTGAGGCTCAAGACAGCCCCGGAATAGAAGAAGGGAAAGTACACCTGCCACACAATATTTTATTGAATTTTTCATTTTTATAAAAATTATATATACGGAACTAAAAATTCTATTTTCTCACTTACAAAATAAACTATTATTACGTAGATTTCAAAACAAAATTACGGTTTACTCCGGCCGCTTTGACTTTGCCCTTATAAACCTTTTCCCAAAATTTAAGGAAATTGTAGTACTTTACTGTTCAAATTTGTCAGCGATTCGACAAAGAGCTTGTTTTGATGATTGAAGAATGGATTTGTATATTTAAAATCATTTTTTAACAATTTTTGTGAGTGTGATATGAGTGTGCCTGAGATTAATGTCGGTATAATGACTGAGAAAAAAATAAATTTTGAACTGTACGGGGATTTTGATATTAATCGTACAGGCAAAACTTTAAGCGGTAAATTCAAAGCCGAAGTACAGGGAGATAAGATCATCGTTCAGGATAAAGGACAAAAATTGGAATTCGAAAAAGAAGTCCTTTTCACCCCGACGAATCCGGCTACAGAATCCTTTACACTTAGGGATGTTGTTATCGGTGTCGACTTTCATTGGCAGCGAAAAGAAAAACAGAATTTCAGCGGTATTCTTAAATTCCTCGCTAATGAAAATAAATTGACCGCCATAAACACTATTTCGATTGACGAGTACCTTAAAAGTGTAATTTCATCCGAGATGAGTGCAAAATGCAATATTGAACTGCTTAAAGCCCACGCCGTAATCTCCCGAAGTTGGCTTCTTGCCCAAATCGAGAAATCAAAAACAATCAAACAGGAACGCGTTGACTATTCCAGCACTATTTTAAAAGAGGATGAAATTACCAAATGGTATGACCGCGAAGACCATGCTCTGTTTGATGTATGTGCTGATGACCATTGCCAGCGTTATCAGGGGGTTACTAAGATTTTTACCGATATTGCAGTAACAGCTGTCGAAGAAACAAAAGGAATTGTTCTGACCGATTCTCTTGGAAAAGTTTGCGACGCAAGATTTTATAAAGCTTGCGGTGGAATTACTGAAGCTTTCGAGAATGTTTGGGAACCTAAACATTTTGACTATCTCGTACCGGTTGTTGATTACAAGTACGAACCGGATAACTATAAAACTGACTTTACCGTTGAGGCTAATGCGGTTAAATGGATCAAATCAAGTCCGCAGGCTTATTGCAATACTACAGATAAAAAGATACTTGCTCAGGTTCTGCTGGATTATGATCAGGAAACTTCAGACTTCTACAGATGGCGGATTGAATACACGCAGGCTGAACTGGCTGAACTGATCAGAAAAAAAAGAGGCCTCGATTTCGGAGATATAGCAGACATAATTCCAATTCAGAGAGGCGCTTCAGCCCGGTTGCTTAAAATGAAAATTGTTGGTTCAAAGAGAACTATGATTGTTGGCAAGGAACTGGAAATACGAAAAACCCTTTCCAAATCACATCTTTACAGCAGCGCTATTGTTATTGAAAAAGAGGATCTTAAAAATGGTATTCCACAAAAATTTGTGATTTACGGCGCGGGCTGGGGACACGGTGTTGGATTATGTCAGATTGGCGCAGCGGTTATGTCCGAAAATAATTTCCATTTTGACGAGATTCTTAATCATTATTATCACAACTCACATTTGAAGAAAATTTATTAATAACCATGAATATTCTTTACTCCTGCCTCTCTCAAAGCTGGGGCGGAATGGAACTATTTGCCCTTACAGCCCTAAAGCAACTTCAGAACAGGGGACATGATGTGGAACTTATCTGTTATAAGGATTCGCGGATTCATAAAGAAGCCATCAGTATGGTTATCCAAACTCATCCCTTCAGGTTTTTCTCATACTTCCATCCGTTGCAGGTTCGGAAATTAAAACGGATTCTGAAAAGAGGGGAATACGATTTAATTCACACTCAATTCTCAAAAGACCTTTTCCTTATCATTCCGGCAGTTAAACTGGCAAGACTAAATATACCGGTTTTTCTTACCAAGCAGGTAGGTTCCTACATAGTTAAAAAAGATTTCATCCACAAATGGATATATAAACGCCTGACCTGTGCTTTCGCTATTAGTGAGGTAATCAGGAAAAATTTGCTCGATACTTGCCCCTTGGACATCTCAAAGATAAGATTACTCCACAACGGAGTGGACACGGTAAAGTTCAATCCACATATGTCCAACAGAGAAAAGATCAGGAATGAATACAATATTGGCGCGGACGATTTAGTTATGGGAATGCTGGCAAGATTCAGTCCGGGTAAAGGTCATGAGGAGTTTCTTGAAGCAGCCCGCGAACTTTGCGGGAATTATAAACACTTGAAATTTATGATAGTCGGGGAAGCAAGTCGTGGAGAAGATGAATATGCAGATCATATTAAAAAAATGGCAAACGATTACATCCCGGGGAATGTGATTTTTACCGGCTTTCGCAAAGATACTCCCGACATTCTCCATGCAATGGATATATTTGTCTTTCCCTCCCATTCCGAGGCTTTCGGAATTGCACTTATCGAAGCCATGGCAACGGAAAGAGCTTCGGTTGCTTCCCGTACTGATGGAATTCTTGATATCGCAATTGATGGTGAAACGTCCCTGCTTTTTGAAAAAGGGAATGCTGTTGACTTGAAAGAAAAATTGGAAACGCTTATCGAAAATCGGGAACTTAGAGAAAAAATGGGTAAAGCAGCAAGAAAGAGAACAATTGAGAATTTTGAAATCGAACTACTTTCTCAGCGTGTTATTGACTTTTATAAAGAATATCTGAATAAATAAAAGCGGGATACTTTTGGTTTAACAGCAATACAATATGTTGCTTTAATGTAAAATCTTTTTTACCGTCCCGGATTACATTCTAATTTTCCAGCTTAAGCACTTTCTCCAGTCGTCTGATATGTCTCTCTTCATTTGAAAATTCCGCCCTCACAAAAGCTCCGACTATCTCAAATGCCAGTTCATACCCTACTATTCGCCCCCCCAAACAAAGCACATTCATATTGTCATGCTCAACTCCCTGATGTGCAGAATAAGTGTCATGACACACACATGCCCTGATACCCTTAATTTTATTTGCCGCAACACATGCTCCGACTCCGCTTCCACAGATCATTATTCCTTTTGAACCGGGAGTTGCAATAACTTTTTGTGCAAGATTAATAGTCAAATCGGGATAGTCATCGGTCTTGTCGTAAACAATACTTCCCGTATCCTCTGTCTCAAATTTGTTCTTTACCAGGAAGTCTTTTATTTTTTCTTTGAGTTCAAATCCCCCGTGATCTGCTCCGATAAATATTTTCATAATTTCTCTCTAATTAAATAATTCCCAGGCTACGCCAAAACGGATCCCACGCCTTGGCATCGGGAAATATGGTTCAATATAATATTTGTTGTCTAATATATTTTCAAAAGTGAAGTATAGTATCGCTGCCTGCTTTATCTCGCCGGATACTTGGAAATCGATTGTAAATGAAGCCGGAACCGCCTCCCTGAAACTGATGATCGCAGGCATTCTTAAAAATGGATCCGCTATAGTATGTCCTTTTTCACTCCTGAAATCAAGTGTAAATCCTCCTTTGACAACCAGGCTGGAGTCAAAATGTACATTGCGATAATAGATTCCCAAATTACCCGATAATTGGGGTATAGGATCTTTAACCTCGCTTTTCCTTGTTGCTGAGTGATAAGAAAGCATCAGGTCGGTTTCAATAAACTCATAGCCGTATTTTATAAAACACCCGGCTCCCATATCATTCTTGTAAAGATTTTCAGTCAGAATGGTCGGACTGGCACTTAATGGATTGGGGAAATCCGAATCATAGTTTCTCTGGTAAACAACTAACCTGGTAAAAAGCGAACCGGATGTATACTCAAAGGAACCGTCAATGGAAATCACTGATGGTTTATATGTGGCAGTAGTAAAGTATGAATGAAAGCGCTCATATCTGCTTATCCCGAAGTAGATTTTAACGTTTTCTGCAGGACGCAGAGTCAGGTCGCTACCAAAGCCATTGTAAACATTTTCCCTGAAATATACTGACTTGGCAAAGAATGAAGGAGTAATCCCAAGCGGAGCAATATTTATATTAAGATTTCCGGCAAAGCCGGATATGTTTTCCTTTAATGACAAATCGGGAATAAGCCAGGGATTCAAATAATAGATTCTCTTTAAATTCCTTGTTTCATGAAAGCCGTAAAGATCCAGGCGAAACAGGGAAAGGGAAATATTCTGTTTTACGGAAGCCCCTATAACATCGTAGGATTCATCAAACTTAAGCCCTTCCTGATTTGCAGCAAGCCCGTGTTCATTTTGACGGTTTTCGTCAAGGTTTTTATCATAATATAAATTAATCTCGGTCAGAGTATTTCTGCTAAGCTTAAGAAGTGTTTTAAGTTGTATTTTATGACTGTTGCTCTTTCGGTACCTGTATGGATAAACAACCGGCGCCAGATACTCATTATAAAGTATATCATCAATATTCTCATACTGAGAAGCAATTTTCTCGCGGTCAATACCACCGTTTAAGGAAGTAGTCCCCTTGTTAAAGAAGTAACTCCCCGAAACATTCAGCAGGTTTGAGAAAAAGTATTTTAGCTTAATGTTTCCCTGCCAGTATGACGAGGATGAGTTTGTATATGAGTCCTCAACCTTTTTATTGGAAATATCAAGTAAAAAATTTGTCTTCTGTGAAAACATGGTGTTGAACTGTACATCCACCATTCCCTCCTCTCCCGGTCCCTCATAATAGCGTATTCTGGAATAAGGAGCCGGAGGCACAAAGTCCCTTGTTAGGAAATTCAACGCGACGATATTGTTTTCCGTTCCATACAAAAAACTTCTTGATGGCGGAATAACCTCTATCGAATCAATATTCTCCGATTGTACCCGGTTAAGATCAAAAGAGTTGTAAAACCTGTCATTTACCGGGATGCTGTTCATCAGGAAACTAATCCCGTTATTTCCTGCGCCATATAGAATCAATTCATTCGGTTGACCAACAAAACCGTAATTTCTGTTAAAAACAGTCGGGAAAGAATTGAAAAAATCCCCTGTATATCTGTAATCCGTAAACACCAGATCCTCTCTCAATATAAAACTGCTCTCTTCGAACAGGGGTGACTGTTGAATCGAAAATAATGTATCAACAGTCATTGCGGCAGTTGTGTCAACCAGAGAGGAATCGCTTATCCCCTTAAGGGTATCAATACCCGTTTGTCCTGATGCGAGAGGAGAAAACAGAAGAATTAACAAAAAAAGTTTTCGCATTACCTATTGTTCATTAAAATAATCATTATCAAATATACAAAAAATAACCGAGTTTTAACAGAAATCAAAAATTGGTGAATTAATTCTATTGTGTAAGAAAAAAAATATCGCTATTTTTTCATTCATATTTTCAGTTAAATCATAAACACCAACTAACAAAAGGAACAAAAAGTGAAAAAAAATCTTTTACTTTTACTAACACTCCTTCTAATGGCTACTGATGTCTATAGCCAGGCAATGGTTAGCACCCGTCTTCAAACCGCTCTTGCAAACAGCGAAGAAAACGAATTCGTAAGAGGTCTTATCTTTTTACGCGATCAGGTGGACATTGTAGGCTTGGATGCACAGCTTTATGAAGAAAAAGCTACTCTTGAAGAGCGTTCTTTCAGAGTTATTACTGCTCTCCAGGAAAAAGCCGCTCAAACTCAGGGCAATCTTATCGCTTTTCTTGAAGCCAATCTGGCAAGCAAGAAGGTCTTTCAATATCAGACTTTTTGGATTGCAAACATGATAATGATCGAGGCAAAACCCGAAATTTATCAGCAGTTAACGAATAGCATCGAAATCCTTGAAATGGATCTGGATGCAGTTCTTCAATACGATAGACCCACAATTTCAAGTGAATCTCCAACCGGAATTGAAACAACAGAATTAGGTCTTAGAGTTATCAATGCCCACTTGCTCTGGCAAATGGGAATTACCGGTCAAAACAGAATCGCCATGAATATCGACACCGGTGTTTATCCTACCCATCCGGCACTTCAGCATAAATGGAGAGGTAATCATGTTCCTCCGGGCCAGGCATGGTTCGATCCTTCACAGCCAGGTGCAACAACTACATCAGACTGCGACGGTCACGGCTCCCATACCATGGGAACAATGGTGGGAAGATCATTAACTACTCCCGATACAGTTGGTGTTGCTTTTGATGCTGAATGGATTGCAGCTAAAACAATCTGCTCATCTCCTCACACATCCAACTCTGTTGCAGCTTTCCAGTGGGCAATGAATCCGGACGGAAATCCGTCAACCATTACCGATATGCCCGATGCTATTAGCTGTTCATGGTACGATCCTAACGTTAGTGACGAATGCTCAGGTATATATGTTACTACTCTTAACTCTGTAGAAGCTGCAGGTATCGCGGTTGTTTTCTCAGCCGGAAATAACGGACCAGGTGCCAGCACAGTAACAAAACCAAAAAATATTAGCACTAACGAAGTAAACGTTTTCTCCGTAGCAGCTATTGATGGTGCCCTGTACAATGGAGGAAATAATAACCCGATTGCATCTTTCTCCTCACGTGGTCCTTCAACTTGCGGCGGAACAGGTTCCTTGTTAATTAAACCCGAAGTCTCAGCTCCCGGAGTTAACGTACGCTCCTCAGGAACCACAACCGGTTATAACCTGCTCGACGGAACCTCAATGGCAAGCCCGCACGTCGCAGGCGCTATTGTTCTCTTAAAATCCGCCTTCCCTACATTAACCGGACATCAACTCAAAATGGCTCTTTACAACACTGCAAAAGATCTTGGAACAGCCGGCGAAGATAACAACTACGGAAAAGGACTCATTGACTTATATGCAGCGTTCCTTTCATTAGGAACACCTGATGTTATTCCTCCAACTCCGATAACAAACCTTTCCGTTGGAAACGCAACATCTAACAGTCTAATGCTCAATTGGACAGCACCAAGCGATACAAGTGTGGGTGGCGTAACGAGATACGATATCAGAATATCAACTACTCCGATTACCGATACAACAACATTTGCTGCAGCCACACCGGTTAACTTCCCCAATGCACCTGCTGCACCGGGGTCACCGGAGCAACTTATTGTTACAGGTTTAACCTCAAACACACTTTATTACTTCAATGTTAGATCGAGAGATACCTGGGGCAACTGGAGCGTCCTCTCCAATCCCGGAAGTTCATCAACCCTTCAGGCACCTACTGTACTCGTTACTCCTTTAACACTTACGAAAACTCTTGCAGCCGGTGGAGAAATCTCCGATACTATACATATCACAAATAACGCAGGATTCCCTTCAACCCTGGACTACAATGTTGCTTTTGCAAACAATACTTTCCCGGAAGGGAAGTACAGGATCCAGGTTATTCCTTCAAAGAATGAAACCGAAGCAGTTCAGGATAAGGATAATCCTACAATTATCTACGGTCAGTCAATTGAGGGAAGCGGCGGTCCGGATCTCGGTGGTTACGAATGGATCGACAGTGACGAGCCAAACGGACCGGCTTATGTTTGGAACGATATTTCAACAACCGGAACTCCTATTACCAACTGGGTCGCTACAGGTACCTTTGGTGCCACGGATGAGGGTTATTCCGGACCATATAATTTCGGATTTAACTTTAAATTCTACGGACAGGTAAAAACACAGTTCTATCTCTCCTCAAACGGATTTATCTGCTTTGCACCTATCACCACTAATTCATTTACAAATGCAGCACTCCCCACTTCAGCAGTTCCTAATGAACTCATTTGCCCCTTCTGGGATGACCTTGATGCTAAAGCTCCCGGAACAGTTCATTACAAACAGGACGGCAACAAGATGATCGTTCAGTGGACCAACTACCAGAGATACAGCGGAACAGCCGGCTATACCTGGCAGGTTCACATGTACTCAAGCGGAAAAATTATTGTTTATTATAACACAATGACGGGTACCATAAACTCAGCTTCCGTTGGTCTGGAAAATGCAACCGGAACAATCGGTCTGCAAGTTGCCTACAATGCCAACTACATTAAGAACAACCTTGCTCTCAAATTCTCTGCTGAGCCTGACTGGCTGGTAACCAACAGCCCGCTTAACGGGACACTTTTCAATGGTAATACCGCTAATCTGCTTCTTACTTTCAAAACCGAAGACTATCCGATGGGTGCTTACTCAATGGATGTGGTTGTTACTAGCAATGCAACCAATCTCCCGTCAGTTACAGTTCCGGTTTCTATGACCATAGTTCCCATACCTGTAGAAATGACCTCCTTCACAGCAGAAGCTGTTAACGGACAGGTACAACTCAAATGGGAAACCGCTACCGAAACAAACAACCAGGGCTTTAAAGTTGAAAAACGCCTATCCGGTACCGAAAGCTGGAAAGAAGCAGGATTTGTTGAAGGAAACGGAAGCTCGGCACAAGCCCATTCATATACATTTGTTGACAAAAACAACTCAGTCGGTAAATATGAATACAGACTGAAACAAATCGATTACAACGGAGATTTTGAGTACAGTAAAATAATTGAAGTTGAACTCGGACTACCAACGGCATTCATTCTCGATCAGAACTTCCCGAATCCGTTCAATCCGAACACAACAATCACTTATTCGTTACCGGAAAAATCCGATGTAACAATCAGTATTTACAGTTCAATAGGTGAATTTATAACCACGCTCGTAAGCGAAACAAAGGAAGCCGGCTACTACAAAGTAGATTTCGATGCTTCGAAACTTGCCAGCGGAACTTACATTTATCAGATGAACGCCACCGGTACAAACGGCAAGACCGTTATGTCCAAGAAAATGATTCTGATGAAGTAAATTCGTTTGTAACGTTTTTAACGTTCATAACGTTTATAACGGAAAAGCCGGCAGAAATGCCGGCTTTTTTTATCCTGGCAAAAAATTATTTTTGTCAGTCAAGCTATTTTTTGTAATTTAATAAGCCTAAAAATGTGTTATATTTCTAAGGCTTTATAATAATATTAAAAAAACCACATAACATTTTATTAAAATATATTAAATCCGGGCACAATTTATGGATGAAAAAAAAGTAAAACTCCCTTTCCCTGCCTATACCGGCACAGAGCCCTATATTTTTGCAAGCTATTCACACAAGGATTCCGATCTGGTTTTTCCGGAACTTCTTAGATTAAACAAAATGGGATTTCGAATCTGGTATGATGAGGGTATCAAACCCGGCTCCGAGTGGTCAGAAGAGATTGAAAATGCCATAATAAATGCGACTATGTTTATAGTCTTTATTTCTGAAAATGCGGTTAACTCCAGAAACGTCAGGAATGAAATTAACTTTGCACTTGATGAAAAAAAGCGCTTTCTCGTTATGTACATTGAAGAAGCTGTTCTCAGATTCGGTTTGAGACTAAACTTAAGTTTGATACAGGCAATTAAAAAATACGAACTTCCGGATGAAATCTATGTCCACAAACTAAAGAAATCTATTCCCGATTTTCTTGGTGAAACCACCAAATCTAAATCCACTCCGATTCCCGATTCCTTTATCCAGGCTAAAACAATTTCATCTGATATTGACGGATCAAGTAAAGAAGAAAAAATCCCGGATAAAGAAAACCGGGAAATGGCTGATGAAGTTATAGCTGGTATTGATTCTCAAAAAAGTGATATACGCAAAGTCTTTGAACTTCAAAATGAGAAAACCCCAGAAAAAACTAAGCCTGAGGTTATTACCCAAATACCGGTAAAAAAAATTAATAAAGGTGATCAACTGTGGATGCTGGAAAACCTGAATGTTGACACATATCGCAACGGAGATATGATACCACAGGCAAAAACTCCTGAAGACTGGGAAAAGAAACAGGGTGCCTGGTGTTATTACAATAATAATTCTGAGAATGGAAAAAAAATCGGTAAGTTATATAATTGGTATGCCGTTAACGATCCCCGGGGTCTTGCGCCTGCAGGATGGCATATACCGGACATACTTGAATTAGAATCTATTGTTAATGCAGTAAACGAAGATGAAAGCGTCTTTAGTATTAAAAACGGCGGAAATCTAATTGAAATAAAATCAGAATTTGGTTTGTTTTCCACCCCACTGTCTGGTAATCGTCTTTATAATGGCGATTTCAGCGGACTCGGAGAGTATGCTTATTTGTGGTCTTCCTCTGATGAAGGGGATAAAAACGCTTACAGGTTAAGATTAAAACCATCCTTAACTTCCGGGGGTCTTTCCCTGCTGTTAAATAACAAAGCTTATGGCTTTAGCGTCCGCTGTATAAAAGATTACTGATATTATGGAACAGTCTAAATTCAGACTTAAAGAATATGAGTGGCACCTTATCGGACTGGCAGCCATTTTAGTTTTCCTGATTGGTGTTATTGGATTCAGAAGTGCAGGAAGGGGATTGCTTGATGCCATGTATCTCTCTATCCAGCTCTTTGTTCTGCAGTCCGGGGATGTTGTTCCATTAGTCAACAATTATCTTCAGTTAGCCCGATTCGCTGCACCGCTTATCACTGCTTATGCAACAATAAAATCAGTCGTAGGGCTCTTTCAAAAAAACTTAGGATTGATGTTCCTGAAAAACCACATTGTGATTTGCGGACTCAGCAATAAATCATTAATACTTCTAAGGGATGTTCTGTCGAAAAAAATGAAGGTTGTACTAATAGAACCGGGGTCTGATCAGCACAGCTTGCTGAATCTGCGCACCGAAGGAACCATATGGATAAATGAACACCCGGCTGATATTACCGCATTAAGAAAGGCAAGCGTAAAAAAAGCCAAAGCTGTTTTTCTCCTTAACGACAGCGATGAACTGAATATTGAAATAGTTACCAACATCTATAATTTGTTCGGCTCAGGATTAACGGATAAGCGGGTGTTGTGTTATGTTCAGATTTATCAACCGCTTATAGAGGAAATATTTAAATCACATCAGATATTTCTGCAACCCAACGATATGTTAGACTCCAGAATCGTAAATGTCTATAAGCGGGGAAGTGAAATCCTGATAAATGAATATCCCCTCATTAGCAAAGACTTTTCTGAAGATAAAAAACAGTTGAAAATAATGATGCTGGGATTTGGGAAAACCGGCAAGAGCATACTGATTCAAGCGGCACTGCTTCACCACTATTCATACCAAACCAAATTATTGGTGACGGTAATCGACAAAAATGCACAAAAAGAAATTAATTCATTCAGAAATGATTATCCCTCAATTTATGAACTTATTGAACTCGATTATGAAGAAACTGAAATTGAAAAGCTTACCATAAATAATTTCCGGACATATTTGTCGAGTTGGAACTATGAATCGATTTTCATATGCTTAACAAACGATGTACTCAGTTATTCCCTGGTAAAACAAATTGGTCAGTTGCGTTCCGGATCAAATATATTCGTCGCTTTTCAAAGAAATTCAAATCTCACACAGCTTATCAGCGAAGGAGAGTTATTAAAAAGGATTAATACTGTAAAATATTTTAATATATACGAGAAAACCTGTTTGTATGATCAGCTTGTAAATGAAGAAATTGAGAAAATTGCCGAAATTATTCACCAAAAATACGTTGAGAGCGAAACTCAACGCGGAATTACGAAAGAGCAAAATAAAACACTTGTTGACTGGGACAGCCTTCCGCATGAGTTAAAAGAAGCCAACAGACAGCAGGCTTTTCACATAAAATTAAAACTTAACTCATTCGGATATGATTTGGTTCCGGTTAATCATCCGCCTCAGGCAATCGATCCTGCCAAAGACAAGGAACTGCTTGAAAAAATGGCAAAGGCAGAACATATCAGGTGGATGGATGAAAAATTGCTGAATGGATGGCGATATGCTCCGGGAGAGAAGAATCTTTTGCTTAAAACCCATCCGGATATAATTCCTTATGAAGAACTGGACGAAGAAGCCAAAGAAAAAGATCGCCAAACTATAAAAAACTTACCGGATCTACTCAAACTTTCCGGTAAAAAAATAATCAAGAATACGGTGAATCTCTGAATCATGATATTCTAATTTCGGATCAATGAATATCCTTATTCGATTTTCACAAATGTCTTTTTCTTTTACCTGATCAAATTATTGATTTACTCAACTTATTTAGTAAATTATCTCAAGCAATTGAGTAAGTTCAATTGAGATAATTATCTCAGTGTATTGAGTGATTTTCCTTACCTGATTTTATCTGAAGAACTGAAAGCACCTTTCTGAATTCAGCGTTTGCGCAATAATTAAAGATTATTATATTAGAATAATGAAATTTGACAAATTTGAAGATATACAATCCTGGCAGCTTGCCAGGGAGACAGTCTTGGATTTATACAGGATATTTTCCGAAAACAAAGATTATGACTTCAAAAGACAAATAATCAGAGCGGCAGTGTCTATAATGAACAACATCGCCGAAGGATTCGAAAGACAGACAAACAGTGAATTCAAGCAGTTTTTATATATTGCAAAAGGTTCCTGTGCTGAAGTTCGGAGCATGTTGTATATTGGATTGGAGTTAAACTACTTATCACAAAAGGATTTTAATTAAATCTCGGACAACGCAGATCATATTTCAAAAATTTTATCGAATTTAATAAAGACATTAAAAACATAAAAAATATTTACGTTATAAACGTTATAAACGTTACAAACGTTACAAACGGAAATGCTAAAACTTTCTAACACAAAAATCTGGTTAAAACCTTTACTGATTCTTGTCGCTGTCAGTATAGGCATCTTCGGGATACTCCGCGGAATTGACTTCCTCCTGATCAGGGAAGGGGTACATCCCTTTGCCGTACTCTACAGTACCGATATCGGAAACCTGACCAACACCCTTAGCGGACTTGGGGAAGTGATAGTTGCTATCCTTGGTATTGAGATAACAGTTATCGCGATTATCGTGCAGTTAGCCGCCAACAAATATTCGTCCAAAATAATGGACCTCTTTGTGGGTGACCGTTTTAACGTTGCCGTAATAAGTCTGTATGTAATAACATCAATAAACACAGTACTTGTAGTAAATACGATAAACGAGCGTTCCCTTAACTACTTCAGTATAACCTTCACGCTTGTTCTTATCATACTTTCACTTTTATTTGTCATTCCTCACTTCAATTATATATTCAACTTCCTCCGTCCCGAAAACTTCCTGGCATACGTAAGCCGCAGTGCGCTCAATAAATTAGAAAACATGCCAGGGGAATTGAAAGGCATACTTAAAACAAAGCGGAAAACGAAAGAAGACATTGATTTCATCGGTGATATTGCCCTTAATTCCGTATTTCAGGGGGATAGAGCTGTCACCATCCTTTCTCTTACCAGCTTAAGGGAAATACTTGTTGACTACTTTACTATAAAAAGCAATCTTCCAAAAGAGTGGTTCAGAATTACCGATGAAGAAAAAATTGATCCCGACTTTTCCAGCTACAGTGAATTCGTCCTTAGCCATATAGAAAAAGAAAAGATCTATCTCGAAAGAAAAATACTTAGTCTTTACGAAGTAATATTCAACAACTCCAAAACCAAACTCCGTGATGTGGCAAGCGGAGTCCTGCTCAACACACAACTGATAACAATCGAAGCAGTCAGATGGGGGGATAAAGGGGCAATTGAAAACTGCCTGAAATACTTCAATTCCTACCTGCGAGCCTCGATCCGGGATAAAGATCCCCGTTCAGCTTTCAACACACTCGAACATTACCGGATTATTGCCGAAGAAATGCTCTCGAAATTTCCCGAGATCGTTGAAAAAATATCTGTTTATTTCAAGTATTACGGACAGGAAGCAAACAAAAACCAGGTACTCTTTATTCTCGAAACCGCTGCTCACGATCTCTGCCGCATTAATGAAATCGCGCATCAGAAAAAAGTCGGCAATATAAAAGAACTTCTCGATCTTTTCCTCACGGTGGACGAACCGGCTGAAGCAGGGGAAAAGGAACTAAGTGCAAAGGAAGTATCCCTTATCGGAGTTAGAATTGCGCAAGTCAAACTTGCCGGATATTACCTTCTTCACGGCGAGGAGGAATTAGCAAGGGTTATTTTCCGTGATATGCAGGTTGAACCTCTTGCAAGAATCAAAAAAATCGAAGGAATAATTTTTGGCACCGAGCAGGAAGAATTCTGGGAAGTCACCCCTCGCGGAGTCAATTTTTACTACATAAAACCCGAAGCCAGGAGTGCTTTAAAGCAATTTTTCGCCTGGTTTCAGTAAAAATCGAAAAAATAATTGTTTTATTTAAAAAATATTCATTATTTTTTGTCATTAAATCATAAGAGTAAAGAACTTTTATAGGGATTTCTGTAATTTTCATTTTTGCAAGATTTTCTTTTAAGATTATTCGGAAATATAAAAGTTATTGGACAAATTCTATTGAAGTTTGATATACCCTGTTTTAAGAATATAAGATTGACTAGTTAATATTTATATGTGTTTATTTTAAAGAAAAATTTCTCTTTCAGGATTAGAATGCCATTATTTGAAAAACTTTATACCGGAACAGAAGATATCAGGAGAACCTTTGATAAGTTCAAGGATTATCCTCAGGACGAGTTCGTCGATAAAGAAGAGCGGATAAGGATATTTAATAAACTAAAATCAGCCTACCTTGATCTTGATAAAAACGATAACAGATTTTCAGCTATTGATGAAAACAGTCTGGAAAATATAGATAATTCCTTAATAAACAAAAGGAGGATCAACTCCCTTAAAACTCTCGTAAAATGGAGTCTGTTTTTTGAGATTTCTTTATATGTTATTATTCTATCTGCAATTATTACCACTTTTGTTTTTGTAGTCCTGAATTATAAAACGCACAATATTTTTACCTGGAATGATGCAGACATTATTGTCAATGTTTTTATCTTTAGCTTTAAAGCGTCAGATATTGTAGAATACCTTTTTTATTTCCAGCTTGTATCATTCTTATTAGTAGCTATAGCCCATACATTATTAATCTCGATAAGATATAATAGATACGTTGAAAGATATATTGTTAAGGGCGAAAGTGTGAGTCTATCCAGAAGATCAGTTTCCTTAATTGGTTACTTGATGACTACCTCTCTAATCAAAAGATATGAGAATAATGTAACCGGATTAGTATACCTGGGAGCAGGTTTTCTTGTAATTATTGTTGGCCTGCGCGGAATCGGGAATGACCTAGTAACTAAACTTGGGATTCCTTTCCCTCCGGCTGTCCTTGCAGAAAATCAAGGCATTGCCAACTGGTTGATCTTTTTTGCATTAGCGGTTGAGTTTTCACTTCTTGTGCTTCTGGCGCTATTCACATTTTTCAAGGATGAAGGCGAGGACAGAAAAGACAATCAGTCAGATAGAAACGGGGGAGCTAAAACTCAGGAACTCTCAGTTGATAACTTTAAAGAATTGCTGAGATTATCTCATCAGCAACCCCTGAAGGTAGATTTTTCTGAACTCGAAGGACAACTTGCTACTTTGAACACAAATCTCGCAAAGGGTTTAATTTACAGAGACAGGGAGAATCCTAAAGAGACCCGTTCATATCTGGATGATATTAACAGGAAAATGGAATTTGATAACTTGAAGAAGGTCTTTACTTCAGGACTGCAGGAGCTCAGCAGCATTGATCCATCGAATGTTTCAGAGTTTTCCTCTGCGGTTGAAAAAATCAGCATATCCATTAACGGAATTGCTTCACGTCTGAATGAAAATGAACTTCAGGAACAACTGGTCCGTTTTAATCAGACGATTATGGATATTAAAGAGACTCTTGGCATAAAGTTTAAGGATGGAAATAACGGAAATAATCCTATTACAAATTAATAGAGGTTTTAATAATGAAAGCAAAAATAATTTACTTTGTTCTTTACCTTGTGGTAATTGCGGAATTACTAGTGGTTATCCATGAACGCGATATATTAATCCGTGAATTGAAAATAAAACAAGACATTGAAAAATATATTCAGCCAATAATTCTTGATACTCTGGTTAATAAAGAAAGTTTCGCTATTCCTTCAAGCCCAGGGAGTATGTATAATGTTTTATATGTAAGGAATCTTGTCTCAAGAGAAGAAAAAATTAATCTTAAGTTAATTGGCAAAAGAGTAGTCCCAGCTTCGGCTTCTGAAAGTTATTTGCCTGAAGTTATAGGCACAGAGAATCCTGAAACGAGGGGAAATATAAAATTATATAAGAAATTGTTTGACAGTGACGTTATATTGTTTAGATTTTCTGGCAAATGGGGTGACTTCCCAATACCTCCGGTCAATGGTAAAACAGAAGTATCTTATGATGTTTATGCTGAGGTCAGGAGGACTCTGCCTTCCGAACTCCAGGTTGAAACGATTGATAAAATCCTTGCACAGATAGATACACTTAAAAAAGATGAAATCAAGTTCTCCTATATAAATGGTCTTACAGATTCTTTACTTATTGAAGTTATTAAAGTTACGGAAAATTTGAAGGTCTACTCAATTCAGGGATTTGATATAGAACAATTTAAGTCCACAGTCTTGAATTTCAAAGATCTAACAGATGAAAACAAACGTTTAGCGATCGTAAAACCTTATCGGGAGGCTATTAAAAAATTTGAGTTTATAAAAACTAACACAGTTAGAGTTTCTTTATTCTTAAAACAATAAAATTTCGAGAATCTTATGAAAAAAATATTTTTTATCCTGTTGCTTACTCATATCTGTCTTTTTGCTCAGAGAGGCACATCCAAAATCGATACGTTTCGTGTGGATCCCTATCAGAGCATAGTTATGCCACAAACCCCATTAGTTTATTTTCCTGCCAGGAGTTTTTCATTCGGCGCGGGTAATATTACGGTTACCGATTTAACTGTAAACAAAACGTACAGAGGAAGTGATGTTAGTAGCTTCCAGGGTAAGTTTTCGATTGATGCTACAAAAAAAATTGAACGATATGAAGACTTTCCCACTAATAGAAATATTGGATTCCCAGTTGCCGCTTATGCGGAGATGACTTTTTTTGAACCGGGAGCTAAATACAGGGTCTCATTAAATCCTAGTCGAGGTTGTGATAATTGTGGTGGAGAGATGTTTGGAAATGGAAGGTTTCTTGGGAATAATGAGTTTATCGTTGAAGTAAGTTATCCTACTCCGGTTCTTCCAGAGGTTTTACCACCGGAATTTATTTTCAGACAATCAAAAAAGTTCACTATTTTAGCAGGAGAACTCCGGGATCCTTTTGCGGGAACTAAAAATAGTTATTACTCGCATAAAATTTTGCTTTATAAAGGAGGCAAAACTGAATCCCTAGACAGGTTTGGAAGTTATGTTGAACTGGATGATATTTTCAAAGATAGAGAAAACCTTAAAACAGATTCAATTGCAATTGTCGGTTTTTATAAAGGAAATCCAATCGTCTATAAGGACGGACCTGCCAGATGGTCAACTAAATTAACAATCCCCAAAAATAAACTCAGGCATACAACGTGGGGAGTTGACGATAAGTACAGGAATGAAATAAGCGAGAAAAACCAGGCGGATAGGCTCTTCAAGTTCGCTTATGGATTCGTTAGTGGTGGTGAGGAAATAGCAATCAGTCCGGGCAAATATAAAGCATTAAGTATTAAATGTAACGGGATTACACCTCAGTATTCTGATAATCTTATCGGAGATTATCTTGAAATTGAAATCACGAATTTCAATCAGTCTTTTAAACCCGGTCAGGATGTTGAGATTACGATATCCTTCCAGGATTCTTTTGATGCTGATTGGAAATATACTTTTTATGCCAAAATAAAATGATATTTAAAAACAAAAAGATAATAATATGAAAAAACTAATCTTACTTCTTATATTTTGCGTTATCTCTGTTCAACCGCAGAGCATCTATTCGGTTAATAAGATTATTGAGGATTATGCTACCAAGAACGATGTTTCGCGGCAACTCAATATCTTTACTTCTGCAACAGAAGGAATAGATTTTGACAAGAGTATCTTCGACGAAATTAAAAATGAGTTGGGAAAACCCGGCAATAATTTTTTAACGTTTGATCCATCCGGAAGATTTATCAGAATAAGTTTTCCGGGTTCAGGACAGAGCGATTATACTTTGGTAGATACACTTAAATATCGCTTTTTCTTTTTAAGAGGAGATGTCAACGAAGATGTGATAATCGATCAGAATAATATTAAAGATGTCGTTTATATCAGAGCTATTAATCCTCTTGACAAAGCAGACAAATCAAAAGATCTTAACTTTTTCAGATTGTTCCCGATTAAAGCGCAATTTTCACAGCAGTATGATGCAATAAGATATATTACCTATGCTTTCATGAAGAATAAAGAATTTATTGATAAAAAAATTGATAAATCTCTTACCGAAGAAAAAGATACATACATAGAAAAATATTTTTCTGATAAAAGGGTTAATGATGCAATAGGGTTTTTTCCCGCTGATGCGACTGAAAATCTTTTTGTTGATTTGATCGCACCAACAAGACTCACAGTTTCAACAATAGTCAAAAATTATTTCTTCGGATCTGAATCGGATGAACCCTTCCTGATTGGTTTTGATGTTGATAAAAATGAAAAACTGATGAATGTTCAGGCTGATCAGAATAATACATATAAAGTCGGAATGAGATTCATCATTCCGGGTGTTAAAGATTATATTGATTCATGGGGGATAGACTTGCGTTTTTATTACAGAATGAAGTATAAGAACCAATGGTCTGTACCACAGAACGATAAAATTCTTCTTAATTTTACCGAAGGAGTTGCTGTTGATTTGAACTATTACAGTTCACCTATCTTTCTGAATCTTTATTTTGCAACATCAACTAAAAGAACTATCTCGGATCCGGAACGGGAATTGAGGATTTGGAATTACTATGAATCTTATTTTACACTGACAGAATACATGGTGTCCAATGCTTTTTACTGGGATTTTCTTAATAAACTCCACAAAATGAAATTGAATCTTGGTGTTGGCGGTTTTGATGTCTGGGCTTATAACCGCTTTGACGATGGAACATCTTCAAACAGAAAAATGAGCAATATTGTTGTTCTTCCGTTTGCTGAATTTCAATACTATATGACCAATCATAGCAATAATAATCTGCTAGGATTAAGCACCAGGTTTTTTGATGGTCATTTAAGATTGGGTGGATGGATACAGCCGCTGAGAATAACTTCGCAATCATCTGACCCCTTCATGAAAGAATTTGTGTTTAGAATTGAAGCAAATTATGTTACCAAAAGAATTGTCGGCACATCAAAAATATGGGATGTACCGGGAGGTTCTTCAATTTTTGGCAGATTTAGATTTACTTTCTAGAATTAAAAAGAAGAGTTTTTTATGAAAAATCAAATTATAATTTTATCATTAGTCTTAATATTTTTCATTGTGCCGACTTCTTTAAGTGCGGCAAATAATGAAATTACCGATGCAGCTCAGGTGGAAAAAGTATATAAACGCCTTAAACACTTTAAGGAATTGGTAACTGACTCCTATAAAAACAACGGTGTTGACTGGTCATTAAAGAAAGCAAGGCTCTCAACAATAGATAACACAAATTATACTGTTGAGCTAGTGGACAAATCCACTGATGTGATCGAGGTAAAATCCAGAACTCTGCCGGCAGCTGAATTGCTTAGGGTACTAGGAATCTCCTTTTATTACAAACTTGCTCTTGCGGCTGGAACAGCTGCTTCTTCGAATAATCAACTTCTCATGGAGATGTTGAATGAGATAAAACCCCGTATAGCTTTAGAAAAAACAGAAAAAAAATGGATTATTAATGATCAGGATCTTGTTATTGAAATAGCCAGACAGTTGGAGCTCAGTCAAAAACTTTATGTTAATGGTGAAAAAGCACCTCTTGACTACAATCAACGAGTTAAGAATCTACCAATTGTTATTCTTGTGGATGAAAGGTCAGTTGATAAGAATTTTGACGGTATTACTTTCTTTGATTATACTGAATTGGCTTTACCTGAAAATATTCAACAACCTATTTATGACAAAATATTATTCGAAGAACTTCAACCAATATTTCAAAGAACTCCTGAATTGGTTTCGTATTTCAATCTCATTGAAGACAAATCATCCTGGACTGATATCAGCAGTGATATAATACCCTTTAGAATAGAAAAAACCAATATGGTAAAGCTTCATGCGTTTGAGCCTGAAATCAGATTGTACCGAATGATGCTTAATAATCTTAAGCCGAAAGAGGGCGAGAATCCGACAACCAAAGAACTTGAACTGAATGATATAAGTATTTTTGGTAAATGGGGCTACGATAATATCCCTATTATGGGTTGGTTTATGGATGAAATAATCGTTGGGTTAAGATATGCCAGGAAACAAGCTACTTTTGAAGATTACCGTCGTACTTCTGTGGTCTCTCTCGGTATGACTATACCTCTTGAGAGGGTATTTAAGAAAGCTGCCCCGACAGAAAAATTCCTTAATTCTGGAAACTCTGTTTTTGCAGGATTGAAAACAGTTCTGCCTTTCTGGGAAAAATATATCGAAATTAATCTTGAAGCAAAACTGGCAATTAACAATAAAAAAACAGTCAATTATGATGAAACAACAGCCTTCGATTTTTATTCCCTGAGGAATTTCGGATCGTTTGACGTCAAGTATTATACTCCGATAAAAGACATTGAGCCTTTCCCGGGATTCAATCTGGGTAATCTCGAGGTTTCAATTGGCTACTTGTATGCCGACTTTAACTATTTCCGTTTCGATCCGCTTGAAAAAGAAGTTGAAGTTAATGATAAGAAGTTCCCTAGTTATAAACCTGACCATTTCATGAACCTAAAGGTGGGACTTGCAAAATATGATGGTTTTACTTCTTACCGGCTTGATATCTTCTTTTTAACTGATTTATACTATCTTGGAGGTGAGGTTAAAAACATTACAGACTTAAATGGTATCTCCCGTGGTGTAAATCAAGCTTATGTAGGTGCAAATTTCGAGATATTATTTAACGACTGGTTCGGCTTTAGTACGGCATTTGCTTCTTATATGCCAGGACTCGAAAAACTAAATGGCTGGGCAAAAGATTTTTACATAGTCTTTTCTCCGATTATTAAATTTAATTTTTAGTATCTTTACTAAATAGTTTTAAAGTCTTTTGGGATATTGCCAGTATCCCGAAAGACTTTTATGTTTAATGTAGTTTAAATTTTTAGGTGAAAATTCCATAATGCGTTATATTCTCTTTTTTCTTGTTTTTATTGTAATAAGAAGTGGTTTTCCTACTAATCAAAATAATTCTCTGACCGTCGGAACGGATAATCAATTTATCAAAGAACTTAAACAACAAAGTTATTCGCTGATTAAGAGAGGTCGTGTTGATAATGCAGTTGAATTACTTACTCAAGCGGTTTCCAATAATCCTGCTGAGGAAGAAGAAATAAAAAAAATCAGGGATGTGATTTTTTTCAGCAAGAAGTTAGATATAACTCCGCTTAAATCACTTAATATCAGCAGCAATATATATCACCCAATCGTCTCGGACGATAAAACAGAAATTTATTTTTGCGGTTACTCTAATTACAGTGGTTTCGGACTCGAAGATATTTATATTTCATCTTCTAACTACAATCAGTGGAAAAAACCATCTAACTTGTCCAATATTAACACAAGTTCGAACGAATCTCCTTCTTATGTTTCTTCTGATAAGAATACAATTCTTTTTACCGCTTTTTATAAAAAGGAATCAAAGGGAGATATTTATAAAGCATTAAAAAATTTGAAATATAAATCATCGATGCTTCCATCACCGATTAATACAACATATTTTGAATCTGATGCACGCATTTTTCAGAATAATATTATGATCTTCACATCAGACCGCCCGGGGGGAGTGGGGAGTTTTCGGGAAAAAGGGACTCATTATAATGGCGACTACTGGGGGAATACGGATATTTATCTCTCGCTCTTAAAGGATTCTGTCTGGCAGGAACCAATTAATTTGGGTCCGGTTATAAACACCGAAATGGCCGAAAGGACGCCATACCTGACTCCCGATGGCAAATACCTCTTCTTCTCATCAACCGGACATACCGGTTTTGGCGGATTGGATATTTTTGTTTCAAAACGCCTTTCCGAATCCAGTTGGACGGAATGGTCTGAACCTGTAAATCTTGGCTATACTGTTAACTCGCCGGAGGATGACTGGGGTTTCATGATTATCGGTGACGGCAAAACAGCATATTTTAGCAATACAAAAGATATTTACTCCTGCATTCTTCCGGATGATTTTTATAATTTTGATAAACAACTGCTTCTCTCCGGTTTGATAAAAAATGAACTCGGAAAACCGGTTAAAGCGGATATAACTCTTACCGGACTGCTTGACAATTCAGTTTTGCAGGTTTCAAGTGATTCATTAAAAGGGGAGTACCGCATTTCCCTTGATCCCTTTACAGATTATAAACTTGTAGCATCTGCTTCCGGATATAATCCCGCCCTTCTGACTCTTGCTTTTAATTCCGATACCGCTTCATACATCAGGAAGGATATTACTCTTATCTCACAGAATCAGGTTCGTATTGATACTTCCGACGGGCTTATAACGGTCTTCTTTGAGTTTAATAAATATAACCTCGATAAGTCTTTCCATCCCAAACTCGATTATGTCGCAAACCTGCTTAAAACCCAATCTGAAAACAGTCAGGTAACAATTGAAATTGGGGGTTATACAGACGCTATTGGAAGTGAAAAATACAACGAAAAACTTTCCCTCAAAAGAGCGCAGACTGTCTTCGGTGAACTGATAAAACGCGGGCTGGAGGATGACTCCTTTGACGTTAAAGCGTATGGCGAGAGTGACCCGATTGCTCCGAATAATACGAACGAGGGTCGCGCTAAAAACCGCCGCGTGGTGCTAAGAATAAAAAATAGTTTGTAACGTCTGTAACGTTTATAACGGAATTGAGAGCAGTTTGTTTGCTAATAGATTCCTTTACATTTATTCCATAATGTCACATTTCCTCTCTTTTTTGAGGTCCTAAGTTAACTGTTTACTGACATTTCTATTGAGTCCTTAACCTGACATTTTTAAAGAATCATCACATTTAGCGAAAATATTTTTCATGATATATGGATAAAATGGAAAGATTTTCTAAATTGGGGTAATCGAAATTTATTTATTTAGGATAGTACAATGCCGGTTATTTATTTGGTAGCAGGTTGTAATGGTGCCGGGAAGTCAACGGCTTCCTTCTCAATGCTTCCGGAGATCTTAAAATGCAAAGAATTTATTAATGCTGACAGTATTGCTGCTGGATTATCTCCTTTCCAACCGGAGAGTGTTTCCTTTGAAGCGGGTCGTGTTATGTTGAAAAGAATTGATCAACTTGTCCGGAGCAGGGTTGATTTTGCAATTGAAACTACACTTTCAAGCAGAAATTATTTGCTGAAAGTACCTGAGTGGAAGAAACAAGGTTACCAGGTTATCATGGTGTATTTCTGGTTGATAAACCCGGAACTGGCAATGGAAAGGATTAATGATAGGGTTAAAAAAGGTGGACATTCGGTATCAAATGATATTGTTGTAAGAAGATACTACAGAGGAATTAAAAACTTGTTTGATTATTTTATCCCTGTTTGTGATTACTGGTTGATAGTAGATAATTCAACGGAAATTCCTGTGATAATTTGTGAGGGAATTAATGACCTTGATTTTGAAGTTTTTAATTCGCAAATTTGGACCCGGATTAAAGAAAGTTATAAATGATAAATAAAGTTGAATTGAGAAATAAAATTTTTCTCGGGATTACTGTGGCTATTAATAATTTGATTATTCAACGCGCTAAGGACGATGATTACCTCATTATCGAAAAAGACGGGAAGATCGTAAAAGTTCCTGCGAAAGAATTATTAAAGAATTAGTAATTTAGTCGGTTAAATCATCTAAATCTCCTTCTTAAAAAGCGAAAAAGTCATTGCTTATTTTTTCAACACCCGTATCCTGCTTAACCCTCCCCAAGCATAAAGATACCTAATTTTTTACCCTGTTTCATTAGTTCTCCCCCTCGCTCCTCCTTCGATCTAACTTCGATCACCTATGCCTTAAAGGGCATAAATTTATACCCTAAAATCAGACCTCCGGGGACTGTTGACTATTTCAACACTCTCAAAATATTTTATGCAAATTTAGCTGGAATAGAAGCTGTCTCATAAGTGAAAAACATATTTAGTTTGTGAGTTAATAAGAGAATGGTCGGGAGAGGAGCAGAAGCGTGTCGGAAGCGTCTCGGAAGGGAAGACTTTTACAGAAAAACCCTCCGGAATAACACATAAAAAAAGGAGCCCGCTCCAATCAGACTCCTTTCAATTCCGTAACAAACGTTATAAACGTTATGAACGTTACAAACGCTACTTAACGAACTTAAACTCCACCCTTCGGTTCTGAGCATATCCCTCTTCAGTATCCGTAACACTAACCGGCTTCGTCTCGCCGTATCCCTTGGCAATCAGATTCTCCTTCTTCACGCCGACAGACACCAGATAATCCACAACAGACTGCGCACGCTTCTTCGATAACTCAAGATTCGCCTTATCACTCCCCCTCGAGTCCGTATGTCCCCCAATCTCCACTTTCAGGTCACTCTCCTTAAGAATCTTACCAAGCCTGTTCAGCTCCGTAAACGATTCCTGCTTCAGCTCAAACTTATTAAAATCAAAAAAGATATTATTAATCCTTACAGAAAGCTCCCGTGCCTTCATCTCCTCAATAGACACAAGCACAATATTCTCCGTAATATTAAGCGGTTTACTCTTGTCGCTCAAATCCACATTCTTTGAAACCGGATAATACCCCTTCTTCTCAGCATAAGATCGGAAGAGCACACGTCTGAACTCCAGTCACACCATCCAATCTC